>Ga0209023_10000109_pt1 | contig 141809 bp, 133 predicted proteins | sample LakOneMetagenome_FD_187468 | JGI IMG/M metagenome (GOLD analysis project Ga0209023, IMG submission 187468) | Freshwater and sediment microbial communities from Lake Erie, Canada (SPAdes) (version 2) | ecosystem: Environmental > Aquatic > Freshwater > Lentic | place: Lake Erie, Canada...
TGGCGCGAATGCGCAGGCGTGGGAACTGCACGGTTGGGCCGGGCATCGTCGCGACCGTTTCGAATGGCGCAGTCGCGGCGAACGCATCGCCGGCGACGCGCACGATGGCGAACTCGAACTGCTGTGGTCGCATGCCACCGGCCCGTGGTGGAATCGCACGCTGGGCGTGCGCCACGATTTCGGCGCCGACGGGAATCGAGACTGGCTGGCATTGGGCGTCGAAGGCATCGCGCCCTACAAGATCGACGTGACCGCGAGCCTGTATGCCGGCGAAAGCGGCTTCGGCGCACGCATCGAGGGCAGCTACGACCTGCTGCTCAGCCAGCGCCTGATCCTGCAGCCGCGACTGGAAGCCAGCGGCTATAGCGGGAACGACGCCCCGCGCGATGTCCTCGAGGCCGGGCTGCGCCTGCGCTACGAATTCAGCCGCCAGTTCGCGCCCTACGTCGGATATGACTGGTCCACGGGCAGCGGCGCTGGCGACAGCGGCGGGCATTGGGTCGCGGGCATCCGCGCCTGGTTCTGACGCGGCACGCAGGCAAAAGAAAACCGCCTGGCGGCGGTTTCGTTCGTTTCGGTCCGGTGGCGTCCCCACGGGGATTCGAACCCCGGTCGCTACCGTGAAAGGGTAATGTCCTAGGCCTCTAGACGATGGGGACGTAGGACCGAAACTGTATCCAGCGAAGTGGTGGAGCCAGCCGGGATCGAACCGGCGACCTCCTGCATGCCATGCAGGCGCTCTCCCAGCTGAGCTATGGCCCCACGGCTGGAAAGCGCGCGATTTTAGCGATCCCGGTTCGGGAGCGTCAAGCGGATTCTGTTTCGTGAACCGGGTCTCAGGCGCCGGTAACGCGCTGCGCGGGAACCTCGATCAACGCCGGCGCCGCTTCGATCCGCTGCAAGCGCGCGACGCCGTGGCCCTGTTCGGCGAGGTAGTCCAGCCACTTGCCGAGGAAGGTGTTCATCCGCAGTCGATGGCGGATCAGGGTATCCGACGGCGGATACATGCCGATCGCGTCCTGCCAGCGCCGCCCGACATGGCAATGCGTGGCTTCGGCCTGGCGCGCGTCGCGATACAGGCGCACGAACGCGGACGGATCCGGCGCGCCGGTGGCGGCATCGATCACCATGTAGGTCAGGCGCAGCTCGCTGGTGAAGCGATGCTGTTCGAGTACGTCCAGGCGCAGGTCGAGGCCGTCGCCGATCGATGACGCGTAGCTGCCGACGGCGAGTTCACCCGGCGCGAGCAGGCGCACCAGCTTGCGATGGTTCTCCGCATACAGCCCCATCAGCCAGCCGAAACGGCCGATCCTGGGGATGTGCGTGGCGCGTGCGAGCACCTGGGCCATGGCCCGATCCTACCCGTCAATTCGCGCCGCGGGCAGCATTGACGGAATCGATCTTCGGGGCTAACTTGGGTTCCCTGGCCCGCGCATCGCGCGGGCTTTTTCGTTGCCGCGCCCGGCGACGCGGTTTCAGAACATTTCGCGGTTGATGCCCAGCGATTCCAGCACCCGGCTCGCGATTTCCTCGATCGACGCATGCGTGGTACTCAGCACCGGGATGCGTTCCAGCTGGAACATCGCCTCGGCCTGCGCCACTTCGCGGCGACAGGTCTCGAGTTGCGAATAGCGCGAATTCGGCCGCCGTTCCTGGCGGATCTGCTGCAGGCGCTCGGGATCGATGGTCAGGCCGAAGATCTTCCTGCGGAACGGTTGCAGGCGCCTGGGCAGGCGGTCGGAATCGAGGTCGTCGTCGGTCAGCGGGTAGTTCGCCGCGCGGATGCCGTAATGCAAGGCGAGGTACACGCAGGTCGGGGTCTTGCCCGCGCGCGACACGCCGACCAGGATCAGGTCGGCCTCGGCGTAGTCCACGCTCATGCCGTCGTCGTGGGTCAACGCGTAGTTCATCGCGTTGATGCGGCGATGATAGGTGTCGAAATCGACGATACCGTGCGCCTGCCCGACCTGCGGCATGCGCTTCTGCCCGAGCTCCTGCTCCATCGGCGCGATGAACGGCGCGAACACGTCCAGCACCAGCGCGCCGCTTTCGGCCAGTGCCTGGGTCAATTCCGCATCCACGCAGGAGCTGACGATGATCGGGCGCAGGCCCGCGGCCTCCCCAGCCCCGCGGATGCGCGCGGCCACGTCGCGGGCCTTTTCAGGGCTGTCCACGAACGGGATGCGGTCGGTGGCGAACCGGGTGCAGGTGAACTGGGTCAGGATGCTGTGGCCGATGGTCTCGGCGGTGATGCCGGTGCCGTCGGACACATAGAACACCGGGCGCGCTGCGGTCATGGCGGGTTCTGGTCGCGGTCTCGGCCACGGTGGCCGCGCTGCTAAAATAGCGGCTTTCCCGCCGCGCGTCCGGCCATCCGCCGCCCGTGACCGCCAGCACCGGAGCCCCCGCCTTGACCAGCAATGTCCTGTGGCTGCACGACCTGCGCCTGTCCGACCTCGCCCAGGTGGGCGGCAAGAATTCCTCGCTGGGCGAGATGATCGGCGAACTCTCCGGGCTCGGCGTGTCGGTGCCGGGTGGCTTCGCGACCACGGCGGACGCGTTCAAGGCCTTCATCGCGCACAACACCCTGCATGCGCGCATCTACGACAAGCTGAAGACGGTCAACGTCGAGGACGTCCCTGCCCTCACCGCCGCCGGTGCGCAGATCCGCGGCTGGGTGATCGATGCGCCGCTGCAGCCGGAACTCGATGCCGACATTCGCGCGGCCTACGCGAAGCTGTGCACCAATGCCGGCGCCGCCGATATCGCCGTGGCAGTGCGTTCCTCCGCCACCGCCGAAGACCTGCCCGATGCCAGCTTCGCCGGCCAGCAGGAAACCTTCCTCAACGTCACCGGCGCCGACGATGTGGTGCACAAGGTGAAGGAAGTGTTCGCCTCGCTGTACAACGACCGCGCGATTGCCTATCGCGTGCATCACGGCTTCGCCCACGAGGACGTGTTCCTGTCCGCCGGCGTGCAGCTGATGGTGCGTTCGGATGTCGGATCCTCGGGCGTGCTGTTCACCCTCGACACCGAATCCGGCTTCCGCGACGTGGTGTTCGTCACCGCCAGTTATGGCCTCGGCGAAATGGTCGTGCAGGGCGCGGTGAATCCCGACGAATTCTACGTCTACAAGCCCACACTGAAAGCGGGCAAGCCGGCGATCCTGCGCCGTTCGCTGGGCAGCAAGCAGCTGCGGATGGTGTATTCGAACGTGCCGGGCGAACGCGTGCGCACCGAGGACACGCCCGCCGAATTGCGCGCGAAATTCTCCATTTCCGATGCCGACGTGCAGGAACTGGCCAAGCAGGCGCTGGTGATCGAGGCCCACTACGGCCGCCCGATGGACATCGAATGGGGCAAGGACGGCAACACCGGCAAGCTCTACATCCTGCAGGCACGCCCGGAAACGGTGAAATCGCGCGCGCAGGCGACCCAGATCGAGCGCTACACGCTCGGCAAGCGCGGCGAGGTGCTGGCCGAAGGCCGCGCCATCGGCAGCAAGATCGGCAGCGGCACCGCGCGCGTGGTGCGCTCGCTCGACGACATGAAGCGCGTGCAGCCGGGCGACGTGCTCGTCGCCGACATGACCGATCCCGACTGGGAACCGGTGATGAAGCGCTCCGCCGCCATCGTCACCAACCGCGGTGGCCGCACCTGCCACGCGGCGATCATCGCGCGCGAACTCGGCGTGCCGGCGGTGGTCGGCACCGGCAATGCGCTGGACGCGATCAAGGACGGCGACCCGGTGACGGTGAGTTGCGCCGAGGGCGACACCGGCTTCATCTACGCCGGCGCCCTGCCCTTCGAACGCACCACGACCGATCTTGGCAACATGCCGCCTGCGCCGCTGAAGATCATGATGAACGTGGCCAACCCGGATCGCGCCTTCGATTTCGGCATGCTGCCGAACGCGGGCATCGGCCTGGCGCGGCTGGAAATGATCATCGCCAGCCACATCGGCATCCACCCGAAGGCGCTGCTCGAGTACGACCGCCAGGATGCGGAAACGAAGAAGAAGATCGACGCACGCATCGCCGGCTACGCCTCGCCGGTCGAGTTCTACATCGAGCGCCTCAAGGAAGGCATCGCCACGATCACTGCCTCGGTCGCGCCGAGCCCGGTGATCGTGCGCCTGTCCGACTTCAAGTCGAACGAATACGCGAACCTGATCGGCGGCTCCAGGTACGAGCCGCACGAAGAGAACCCGATGATCGGCTTCCGCGGCGCCTCGCGCTACGTCGACCCCTCGTTCCGCGACGCGTTCGCGCTGGAGTGCATCGCGGTGAAGCGCGTGCGCGAGGACATGGGCCTCGACAACCTGTGGGTGATGATCCCGTTCGTGCGCACCCTCGACGAAGGCCGCAAGGTGATCGAAGTGCTGCGCGACAACGGCCTCGTGCAGGGGCAGGACGGCCTGAAGATCATCATGATGTGCGAAGTGCCGTCGAACGCGCTGCTCGCCGATGATTTCCTCGACATCTTCGACGGTTTCTCGATCGGTTCCAACGACATGACCCAGCTCACGCTCGGGCTGGATCGCGATTCGGCGATTGTTGCGGGCCTGTTCGACGAACGCGACCCGGCGGTGAAGAAGATGCTGGCGATGGCGATCGCTTCGGCGAAGAAGAAGGGCAAGTACGTCGGCATCTGCGGCCAGGGCCCGAGCGACCATCCGGATCTCGCGCAATGGCTGATGGAACAGGGCATCGAATCGGTGTCGCTGAACCCGGACACCGTGGTCGACACCTGGCTGGCGCTGGCGAAGGCAAAGTCCGCCTGATCGGCGGCGGGTTTCAACCCATGATCCTGTTGCGGCCCTCGCGCTTGGCCGCGTACAGCAGGTCGTCGGCGCGGCTGACCAGTTTTTCGTAGTAGGCAAGGCCGGTACGTTCGACCACGCCGCCGCTGATCGACATCTTCCAGCCCGGCGCGAAAGCGCTGCAATCCAGTCGTTCCACCGCTTCGCGCAGGCGCTCGCAGCAAGCGCGCGCCTCGTCGAGCGCGAGGTTCTCGAACAACACCGCGAATTCCTCGCCGCCCCAGCGCGCGACCGTGCCGAGCCCGCCGGCTTCCGCGGTCAGCACGCCGGCGATGACGACCAGCGCGCGATCGCCCGACAGGTGCGAATAGGTGTCGTTGATGCGCTTGAAGTGGTCGAGGTCGAGCAATGCGAAGCTCAGCGGCGTGCCGTTGCGCACCGCCCGGTCGAAGGCACGCGCGAGTTCCTCGTTGATGCTGCGGCGGTTGGCGAGGCCGGTGAGCGCGTCCTCGCGCGCCTGGCGTTCGAAGGCTTCGGATTGCTCCTGCAGCTTCGCCAGCAACGCGGATTTCTCCTGGTCGGCGCGCATCAGCCGTTCGGTCTGGTCGCGCAGGTCACTGGTGCGCTGTTCGACGATGGCCTCGAGGCGCGCCGCGCGTTGCCACAGGTGACGCGAACGCCAGCGATAGAACGCGACCGCGAGCAGGCCGCCCAGCAGCACGAGCGCGGCCCTGAACCAGTCGCGCTGCCACAACAGTGGCTTGATCTCGATGTCCAGCGTGGTGACGTCCTTGCCCCATCCCTGCCCCAGCCCTGGCGCCGACACCTCGACGAGGAAGCGGTAATGGCCAGGGCCGAGGTTGGTGTACTGCGCCACGCGCTGGTTGCCACGGTCGATCCAGTCGCGGTCCACGCCCTGCAGGCGATGGCGGTAGTGCAGGAACCGCGGCATGCGGAAGCTGAGGCTGGCGTAGTGGAATTCGAGCTTGCGCGTACCCGCCGGCAAGTCGAGCGCATTGCCCAGCGCCACCGGCGCATCGTTGGCCAATACCTGTTCGATCACCACCGGCGGCACCTGCCGGTGGTACCTGTTCAGCGCCTTCGGATCCACCACCGCCACGCCGCCGGCAGTCGCGATCCAGACGTTGCCGCTGCGGTCGAGCAATGCCGAAGGCCCTGCCCCGCCGTTGCATTGCGCGCTGGCGAGGCCGTCGGCATCGCTGAAATGATCGGGTGACAGCGTTTTCGCACGGCCATCGAACACCGCGTCGATGTCGCTGCGGCGCACGCGCATCACGCCGCGGTTGGAGGTCAGCCAAAGGTCGCCGATGCCGTCGTCGACGACCGCGAACAGGGTGTCGATCGGCAAGCCCTGCGCCAGCCCCAGCGCCCGCAGTTTCCCGCCGCGGTAGCGCAGCAGGCCGCGGTCGCTGGCCATCCAGATCGTGCCGTCGGCGTCTTCGTGGAAACCGAACACGTCCTGCGCGTCGCCGACCTTGCTCGCATCGATCGGCTGCACGCGGTCGCCGACGATGCGCGCCGAACCGTTCGCGGTACCCACCCACAGGCTGCCGTCCCGCGCGAGGTGCAGCGCCATGATGAACTCGCGCGGCAATCCGTCCTTCGCGCCGAAGAATCGGTACGCACCGTCGCGCATCCGGACCAGCCCGCGCGTGGTGCCGATCCAGAGCGTACCGTCCGGTTCCTGCTCGAGCGCGCGCACCTGGTTGCTGCCGGGCATGCCGCTGGCGTTGTCGTAATGCGCAACCACCTTGCCATCGTGCAGGCGCAGCAGGCCGGCGGTGTAGGTTCCCGCCCACAGGCTTCCATCGCGGTCTTCCAGCAGGCTCAGGATCGAATCGCCGGGCAGGCCATCGGCGCTGGTGTAGCTGGCTTCCACACTGCCGCCGTGGATGCGATTAAGGCCGCGGCTGGTGCCGACCCACAGCGAACCATCGCGACCTTCTGCCAGCGCGCGCACATAGTCGTCGCTCAAGCCCTGGTCGCCGTTCCAGGTACTGAACGGCGCGTCGCCCAGGCGCAGCAGGCCGCCATTCGTGCCAGCCCAGACGCTGCCTTCGCGGTCGACCATCAACGCGGCGACGCGGTTGTTGGGCAGGCCGCGCTCGCTACTGAAGCGATCCACGGCGCCCGATTTCGCCGACAGTCGCAACAGGCCGTTGTTGATCGTGCCGAACCACATGTTGCCCGCCGCATCCCGGGCGAGGCTGGGAACACCGTCCTGCGGCAACAGCGGCGACACCGATTCGAAGCGCGTTCCCTTCCGTCGGTACGCACCACGCTCGGTGCCGACGTACAACACGCCCTCCGCGTCCTGCAGGAAATGGAACGCGGGCGCATCGGGCAATCCGGATTCGACGCCGAAGCGCTCGATCCGGCTTCGGTCGAAATGGACGACGCCGGCCGCGGTCGCGACCCACATCGAACCATCGCGGTCTTCCATCAACGAGTAAGTCACGTTCGACGGCATGCCGTTGCGCGCGTCGTAACCGATCACCTTGCCGGATGGCTGCACGACGCTGATGCCGGAATTCTCGGTCGCCACCCACAGGCGCCCTGCACGGTCGTACAGCGCGTCCATGATTTCGTCCTGGGCAAGGCCGTCGGCCATGCTCCAGTGGCGCCAGTGATCGCCACGCTTGACGCTGACGCCGCCGCGCGACGTGCCGACCACGATGGCGCCGTCCTGCGTGGCGTGCACCGAACGGATGCCGTTGTCCTCCAGCCCGGGCGTGTTCCGCCGGTCGAAGACATGGAACTCGAGGCCGTTGTAGCGCACCAGGCCTTCCCAGGTCCCGAACCACAGGTAGCCGTCGGGCGCCTGCTCGATCGCGTTGACCTGGTTGTGCGGCAATCCCTGGCGCGTGGTCCAGGTCTCGCGGAAGTAAGCGGTGAGCGGCTTGTCCCCGGATCCAGTCGGGGGCAGGTTCTGCGCGAACGCCGAACCGGTCGCGAATGTGCCTGCCAGCAGCAGGCACAGCCACGCCGCGCATGCGCGCAACCGGCGTTCCATCGCGACCGATGCTCCCCGCATCCGTCCTCCCCTGCCCTCAGCCGTCGGGCAAGCCCGAAAGCGTCCCCATGTAACGGCGATAGTGCCGCAATTCATCGATGGAATCGCGCACGTCGCTGAGCGCGGTGTGCGCGGATACCTTGCTGAAGCCGGACATCGCCTGCGGCGACCAGCGCCGTGCGAGTTCCTTGATCGTGCTGACGTCGAGGTTGCGGTAGTGGAAATACGTTTCCAGCGCCGGCATGCGCCGGTGCAGGAAGCGACGATCCTGGCAAATCGAATTGCCGCACATCGGCGAGGTATTGGCCGGCACCCAACCGGACAGGAAGCCCAGGGTCCGCAACTCCGCCTCGGCGATCGGCACGCCCTCCTCCAGCACCCGGCGCCACAGGCCCGAACGCGAATGGTGGGTACGATTCCATTCGTCCATCGCCTCGAGCACCGGCAGCGGTTGCGCGACCGCAAGCTCGGGGCCTTCGGCCAGCACGTTGAGCTGGGCGTCAGTGACGACGGTGGCGATCTCGAGGATGGTGTCGCGATCCGGGTCCAGCCCGGTCATCTCGAGATCGATCCAGATCAGGCGATCGCTGGCGGCTTCGGGCATGGGGGCAGGCGTTCCGGACAGTCCATGCATGATACCGATGCGGCTGCAACCGGCCTGCACCGCGCGTCGCGGGGAATGAACCGTTCAGGGCGTCCGTTCAGGACGCCGGTTTCGTGCGCTTTGCCCGGAACCAGCCGCTCAGCATCGCGCCTGCCTCGTCGCCGAGGACGCCGCCGGCGACTTCGACCCGGTGGTTGTGGCGCGGATCGGCCAGCAGGTCGAATACGCTGCCGGCCGCGCCGGTCTTGGGGTCACGCGCGCCGAACACCACCCGCGCGAGGCGCGCATGCACCGCCGCCATCGCGCACATCGCGCAGGGTTCCAGCGTCACGTACAGCGTGCAACCAATCAACCGATGGTTGCCGATGGTCGCGCCCGCACGTCGCATCGCGACGATCTCGGCATGCGCGCTCGGATCGGAATCGGCGATGTTGCGGTTCCAGCCTTCGCCGACGACCTTGCCATCGGCATCCACCACCAGTGCGCCGACCGGGATCTCGTCGTCCTCGCGATGCGCGCGCTCGGCCAGTGCGAGTGCGTGGCGCATCCAGTGTTCGTCGTCGGGAATGCTCATTCCCACTCGATCGTGGCAGGCGGCTTGCCGGAGATGTCGTAGACCACGCGCGACACGCCGCGCAATTCGTTGATGATGCGATTGCTGACGGTGCCGAGGAAATCGTACGGCAGCTGCGCCCAGTGCGCGGTCATGAAATCGATGGTCTCGACCGCGCGCAGCGCGATCACCCATTCGTAGGCGCGGGCGTCGCCGACCACGCCCACCGATTTCACCGGCAGGAACACCGCGAACGCCTGCGAGGTCTTGTCGTAGAGGCCGGCCTTGCGCAGTTCGTCGATGAAGATCGCATCAGCCTTCGCCAGCAGTTCGGCGTATTCCGGCTTCACCTCGCCGAGGATGCGCACGCCCAGGCCCGGGCCGGGGAACGGATGGCGATACACCATCTCGCGCGGCAGGCCGAGTTCGACACCGAGGCGGCGCACCTCGTCCTTGAACAGTTCGCGCAGCGGCTCGACCAGCTTGAGCTTCATGTCCTCGGGCAGGCCGCCGACGTTGTGGTGGCTCTTGATGACGTGCGCCTTGCCGGTCTTGCTGCCGGCGGATTCGATCACGTCCGGATAGATCGTGCCCTGTGCCAGCCACTTCGCGTTCTTCAGCTTGTTCGATTCCTCGTCGAAGATCTCGACGAAGAGGTTGCCGATGATCTTGCGCTTGGCTTCGGGGTCAGCCACGCCTTCCAGTGCCTTGAAATAGCGGTCGGCGGCGTTGACGCGGATGACCTTGACGCCCATGCCGCCCTTGTCGGCTTCGCTGGCGAACATCGCCATCACCTGGTCACCTTCCTGCCAGCGCAGCAGGCCGGTGTCGACGAACACGCAAGTGAGCTGCTCGCCGATGGCCTTGTGCAGCAGCGCGGCGACGACGGACGAATCCACGCCGCCGGACAGGCCGAGGATGACTTCGTCGCTACCGACCTGTTCGCGCACGCGCGCGACCTGGTCCTCGATGATATTGGCCGGGGTCCACAGCGTCGCGCAGCCGCAGATGTCGACGACGAAACGACGCAGCAGTTCCTGCCCTTGCTTGGTATGGGTCACTTCCGGGTGGAACTGCACGCCGTACCACTGCATCGCTTCGTTCGACATCGCCGCGACCGGGATGCGGTCGGTCATCGCGGTGACGGTGAAGCCCGGCGGCGCCTTGGCGACATGGTCACCGTGGCTCATCCACACGTCGATGCGCGGTGTACCGCCGTGGTCGCTCAGGCCCTTGAACAGCATGTCCGGCGCGACGATCTCGACTTCCGCATGGCCGAACTCGCGCTGGTCCGCGGCTTCGGTGGCACCGCCCAGTTGCGCGGCCATCGTCTGCATGCCGTAGCAGATGCCGAGCAGCGGCAGACCGGAATCCCACACCTGCTGCGGGGCGGCTGGTGCGCCCTGCTCCGTCGTCGATTCCGGACCGCCGGACAGGATGATGCCCTTCGCGCCGAACTTCGCGATCTCGGCCGGATCGTGGTCCCAGGCCCAGATTTCGCAATACACGCCGATTTCGCGGATGCGCCGCGCGATCAACTGCGTGTACTGCGCGCCGAAATCGAGGATAAGGATTTTGTCGGAGTGAAGATCGGTCATTTCCCGCTTCTTGTAGGAGCGGCTTTAGCCGCGAGCTCTTGTTTCAGCGATCGCATTTGTCGGAAAAAGCATCACGGCTAAAGCCGCTCCTACAAAAGCAGTGACCTTGCTCAACCCGCCCGGTAATTCGGTGGTTCCTTGGTGATCTGCACGTCGTGCACGTGGCTCTCGCGCTGGCCGGCGCCGGTCACCTTCACGAACTGCGGCTTCTTGCGCATGTCCTCGATGGTCGCGCAGCCCACGTAACCCATCGTCGCGCGCAGGCCGCCGGCGAGCTGGTGCACCACGCCGCTGAGCGGGCCGCGGACCGGAACGCGTCCTTCGATGCCTTCGGGCACCAGCTTGTCGGCGTCGGAGGAATCCTGGAAATAGCGATCCTTCGAACCCTTTTCCATCGCACCCAGCGAACCCATGCCGCGATAGCTCTTGTAGCTGCGTCCCTGGAACAGTTCGATTTCGCCCGGGCTTTCCTCGGTGCCGGCGAACAGGCCACCGATCATCACCGTGGACGCGCCCGCCACGATCGCCTTGCCGATGTCGCCGGAATAGCGGATGCCACCGTCGGCGATCAGCGGGATGCGGTCCTGCAGCGCCTCGGCCACCATCGACACCGCGGTCACCTGCGGCACGCCCACGCCCGCGACCACGCGCGTGGTGCAGATCGAACCGGGGCCGACGCCGACCTTCACCGCGTCCGCGCCGACGTCCATCAAGGCGAGCGCGGCATCGCCGGTGACGATGTTGCCGCCGACCACCTGCAGCTTCGGGAAACGCTTCTTGACCCAGGCGACGCGATCGATCACGCCCTGCGAATGGCCGTGCGCGGTATCGACGATGACCACGTCCACGCCGGCCGCGACCAGCGCCTCGATGCGTGCTTCGGTATCGCCGCCGACGCCGACCGCGGCGCCGACCAGCAGCCGTCCGCCACCGTCGTAGGCCGCGTTGGGGTTGTCGGATTTCTTCTGGATGTCCTTGACCGTGATCAGGCCGCGCAGCGCGAACTCGTCGTTCACCACCAGCACCTTCTCGATGCGGTGCTTGTGCAGCAGGCCGATGACCTCGTCGTCGGACGCGCCTTCCTTCACCGTGACCAGTCGATCCTTCTTGGTCATGATGTGGCGCACCGGATCGTCGAGTTTCTTCTCGAAGCGCATGTCGCGGCCGGTGACGATGCCGACCAGCTGGCCGCCGTCGACGACCGGTACGCCGGAGATGTTGCGCGCGCGGGTGAGCTTGAGCACCTCGCCGATGGTGGTTTCGGGGCCGACGGTGAACGGTTCGCGGATCACGCCAGCCTCGAAGTTCTTGACCCTGGCGACTTCCGCCGCCTGGCGTTCGACGCCCATGTTCTTGTGCAGGATCGAGATGCCGCCGAGCTGGGCCAGCGCGATCGCGAGGCGGGCTTCGCTGACCGTGTCCATCGCCGCCGAGACGATCGGCAGGCGGATGCGCAGGTCGCGGGTCAGGCGGGTTTCGAGGGAGACGTCCTTGGGCAGGACGGTCGAATGCGCGGGGACGAGGGAAACATCGTCGTACGTCAGTGCTTCAGCCTGGATGCGGAGCATCGGCAGTCCCGGGAAAGGTGGGGAAGCGCGTCATTGTAATCGCTTTGCCCCCTCTCCCGCTTGCGGGAGAGGGCTGGGGTGAGGGGGTTCGATGCAAAGCCCACCCTCACCCGAAGCGGCTTCGCCTGGGCTTCCTGCGGCTCCGGCTGCGGCGGTTCCTCGGCCAGTTCCAGCGCTTCCAGGGTGTTCTGCATCAGGGTGGCCACGGTCATCGGCCCGACCCCGCCCGGCACCGGGGTGATCCAACTGGCGCGTTCGGCCGCGCTGGCGAAGCAGACGTCGCCGACCAGGCGACCGTCGTCGAGGCGGTTGATGCCGACGTCGATCACCACCGCGCCCGGCTTCACCCATTCGCCCGGGATCAGGCCCGGCTTGCCGACCGCGACCACCAGGACGTCAGCGCCGCGCACCGCCGCTTCCAGCACCTCGCGCGGGGTGAACTTGTGGCAACTGGTGACGGTGCAGCCGGCGATCCACAGTTCCATCGCCATCGGCCGGCCGACATGGTTGGAGACGCCGACGATCGTCGCGCTCTGCCCGCGCACCGGGCGATCGGTGTACGCCAGCAACGTGGTGATGCCGCGCGGCGTGCACGGGCGCAGGCCGAACTGGCGCAGCGCGAGGTGTCCGACGTTCTGCGGATGGAAGCCGTCCACGTCCTTGCGCGGGTCGATGCGTTCGATCAGCGCGGTCGCGTCGGGGATGCCCGGCAACGGCAGCTGCACGAGGATGCCGTGCACCGCCGGATCGGCGTTGAGCCGGTCGATCAGCGCCAGCAGTTCGGCCTCGGTCGTGCCTTCGGGCAGGTCGTGGTCGAAGGCGCGGATGCCGACCATGTCCGCGGCGCGGCGTTTGTTGCGCACGTAACTCTGCGAGGCCGGATCCCCGCCCACCAGCACCACCGCGAGCCCGGGGCGCGAACCGCCGGCAGCCACGCGCGCGTCGATGCGGGCCTTCAGGCCGCCGAGCAGTTCATCGGCGATGCGTTTGCCGTCGAGGATGCGTGCGGGCATTGCGTGGGATCGTGGTGGGAAGCGCGCATTATCCCAGACCCGGTCACGGCCTGCCCTGCGGCAGCACCGACGGCGCATTCGGATTGGGGCAACGCGGGATGCCCGAGCCGACCACGCAATTGACGCAACACTGCTGGGTCGGTTGCGGCGGTGCGATCGGCGAACCCGGCACCTGCACCGCACCCGGCAGGGTCGCCAGTTCCACGTCCGGGCGCAGCTTGAGCAGCGCCGCCCAGTCGTGGCGGTTGAAGCTGCATCCGTCCGGATTCGAGGGCCAGCATGTCGTGTTCGCGCCGGTGCCGCGCGGCAGGTTCCACGGCAAGCCGTTGCGGTTGATCGGCACCAGTCGCATGGTCACGCCCTGCAGCACGTTGCCGCCGACCAGGCTGAGCATGCCCGATTGCGTGGACACGACGATGTCGCAATGCATGTTCAGCGCACCGGGTCCGCCGCGCGCGATGAATGCGGACAGTCCGCCGAATCCCAATTGCGTCGCATTCGAGCGCACGTAGCACAACATGTCGCCGACCGAGGCCGGCACCTGGTCCGGGTCGGCGAAGCGGAACGGACTGCTGCCACCGCGGAATGCATCGCCCACGTAGCCGAAATGGCTGGCGGACGGATCGAAGCCGGGCAAGCCGGCCTGCACCATCACCCAGGACACGAACGCCGCCGACCACGGCTGGTCGATGACGAATGCGCGGCATTGCGGCGAGGAATAACCGCCGCCACCGATGTAGCTGCAATCGGACGCGCCTGCGAATTGCGACATGCGCCGCAGCAAGCCGCTGCCACGCCAGTACTCGACCACGCGCATCCATGCCGGCGTGTAGCCGTCGCTGAGCCGTGCGTTCTCCGCTTCCGACACCATGTTGCTGGCCAGGCGTCCGTTGGCATCGATGAACGGGCTGTACCACAGGGCGTTTTCGCGACAGGCGATGGCCGCGATCTTCGCGGCCTCCATCCCCGTTCCTGCGGGCTGGGCCGTCACGCAACCGGCGGCGCGGGCCAGCCATGGCATCGCCAACAGCGCCAGCACCACGATGGAACGCAACAGGATGGAATGGCGATGCATGTAGCCTCCTTGCGCGAGCATTGCCTGCATCCTAACCCGATGCGTTCAGACCGGCTTGCTCAGGTCGTGCCCGCGCAGAACGCGGCGTAATCGATGTAGCCCGGGAATACGACATCAGGCGCGCAGACCGGACATTGCGGGTCCGGCGACAGGCGGATTTCGCGAAAACGCATCGCCAGGGCGTCGAATTGCAGCAACCGCCCCGTCAATGGCGAACCGATGCCGAGGATCAGCTTCACCGCCTCGGTGGCCTGCAGCAGGCCGATCACGCCCGGCAGCACGCCGAGCACGCCGGCCTCGGCGCAATTGGGCGCGGCATCGGCCGGCGGCGGTTCGGGGAACAGGCAGCGGTAGCACGGCGCTTCGCCGCGATGGCGGCCCGCGTCGAACACCGAGGCCTGGCCTTCGAACCTTTGCACCGCGCCGTACACCAGCGGCTTGCCCAGCTTCACGCAGGCGTCGTTGAGCAGGTAGCGCACCGGGAAGTTGTCGGCGCCATCGACGACCACGTCGACGCCGTCGAGGATGCGTTCGACGTTCGCGGACACGATGCGTTCGGCGATGGCTTCGATTTTCGTGCGCGGATTGAGCGCGGACAGCGCCATCGCCGCGGATTCGACCTTGGCCATGCCGATGCGAGCATCCACGTGCAGGATCTGCCGCTGCAGGTTGCTGCGTTCGACCACGTCGTCGTCGGCGATGCGCAGCGTGCCCACGCCCGCGGCGGCGAGGTAGAACGCGACCGGCGATCCCAACCCGCCCGCGCCGACCACCAGCACGCGCGCGGCTTCGAGTTTCCTCTGGCCTTCCAGGCCGACGTCCTGCAGGCGCAGGTGGCGCGAGTAGCGTTCGCTGAAATCCTCGTCCAGACGCGGCTCCTGCATCGGCAGGCCTTCCGCGCGCCAGCGCTGGGTGCCGCCACGCACCGAGGAAACGCGGCCGAAACCGGCTTCGAGCAAGGCCTGCGCCGCGCGCAGCGAACGCTTGCCGGACTGGCAGATCAAGAGGATTTCGGCATTCGCATCGAGCAACGTGGCGGGCGTTTCGACCAGTTCGCCCAGCGCGATCCCGCGTGCGCCCTCGGCCATGCCCAGATCGCGTTCGTGCGCTTCGCGCACATCCACCAGCAGCGCACCGTCGCGTTGCCGCTGTAGCGCCTGTGCAGGATCGAGTTCGGGTACGTCCATGCCGCGATTATCGCGCCGATGACGGTTCGATGCCGGCTGCGACGAGATCCGCGGGCGTGTTGAGGTTGCCGAAGCGGAACCCGGCGAAACGCACGCCGGCCATGCCCATGCGCGCCTGCAGCGCGTGGACGGCGATTTCGTTCTCCGCAAGCGCGGCCGATACCGCTTCGCGCAAGGCTTCGATCCGCCATAACGCGACCAGCGGCTGCTCGCCATCGTCATCAATGGCGAACGCGCCCTCGCCGCCCGCCGCGACGAGGCTGCGCAACAGGCAGTCGTTCACGTCGACCAGATCGACCGGCAACGTCAGCAGCCAAGGCGTCGCGCAGGCGTTCGCCAGCGCATCGAGCCCGGCGATGGGACCAATGTCGGCGCGGCGATCGGGAATCGCGGCGAGCCCGGCTTCGGCGTAACGCAGGAGATCGCGGTTCGCACTGACCAGCGTTGACGCGGTTTCGCCGGAGAGGCGCTTTGCGAGTCGCAGCACTTGCGGCACCCCACCGCGCTGCAACCAAGCCTTGTCCATGCCGCCGAGGCGCGAACCCGCGCCGCCGGCGAGAAGGCCGAGGGTGATGTCGCTCGACGCGATCACGCCCGCAGTTTCACTTCCCGCGCTTCACGTGTCGTATCAGCCGGCGCTTCTTCGCCACCTGGCGCTCGGTCAGCACGTTCTTCTTGCCTTCGTACGGGTTCTCGCCTTCCTTGAACACGAAACGGATCGGCGTGCCGACCAGCTTGAAGCGCTTGCGGAAGAAATTCTCGAGATACCGCTGATAGGTCGCGCTGAGCGACTTCAGCCGCGTGCCGTGGACCACGAAGGTCGGCGGGTTCTCCCCACCCGGGTGCGCGAAGCGCAGTTTCGGCACGTGGCCGCGCACCACCGGCGGCGGATTCGCCTCGTAGGCCGCTTCCACCGCACGGGTGACCTCGGCAGTACTGAAGACCTTGGTCGCCGATGCGTGCGCTCGATGGATGCCGCGGAACAATTCGCGCAGTCCGGAGCCGTGCTTGGCGGAAATGCGCACTTTCTCCGCCCAATCGACGAAACCGAGCTTGCGCGAGACCAGGGTCTCGGCTTGCTGCCGTTCGTAGTCGCTGCGGCCGTCCCATTTGTTGATGGCGACGACCAGCGCGCGCCCTGCATCCAGCACCGCGCCGAGCACGGTGGCGTCCTGGTCGGTCACGCCCTCTTCCGCATCCAGCATCAGCACCGCGACCTGGCATTGCTCGATCGCCTGCAGGGTCTTCACCACCGAGAATTTCTCGACCGCTTCCTCGACCTTCGCCCTGCGACGCAGGCCGGCGGTGTCGATCAGTCGGTACTTGCGGCCATCGCGCTCCAAGTCGACGGCGATGGAATCGCGCGTGGTACCCGGCACTTCCGAGGCGATCATGCGTTCCTCGCCGAGGATGCGGTTTACCAGCGTGGACTTGCCCACGTTCGGGCGGCCGACGAAAGCGATGCGGATGCGTTGCGGATCATCGTCGAGCACCTCCGCGCCACCGTCTGCCGGAAGCCTCGACAGCACATCCACGAGCAATGCATCGAGCCCGGTGCGGTGCGCGGAGGACACGCCGATGCGGTCGCGGAAGCCGTAACGCGCGAATTCGTTGAGCGCGGCCTGCACGTCGATGCCGTCGATCTTGTTCACCACCAGCAGCACCGGGCGATCGCGCTTGCGCAGCCAGGCGAGGATGGCGTCGTCGAGCGCCGATGGGCCTTCGCGGCCATCGACCACGAACAGCACCAGGTCGGCTTCCTCCGCGGCGGCGCGCGACTGCTTCGCGGTGGCGCCGGCGAGGCCTTCGTCGCTGCCGCCGATGCCGCCGGTGTCGACCAGCACGAACGGGCGTTCGGGATCGAGCCGGCACACGCCGTAGTTGCGGTCGCGGGTGACGCCGGGCGCATCGTGCACCAGCGCGTCGCGGCTGCGGGTCAACGCATTGAACAGCGTCGACTTGCCGACATTGGGACGACCGACCAGGGCGACGAGCGGGAGCATGCGGAATCCGGAGGGAATGCGACGTTCGCCGTCGCAGGAATTCGCCGTTGAAAGCGCAACGGCCCCGGGCAGGTTACCCGGGGCCGCGCAGGAATGCTTCCAGGGGCTTACTGGGCAAGGCGCCAGGCGCTGATGTCGCCGCCCGTGGTCTGCACCACCATTACGCCATCGGCCACCACCGGTGCGGCCTTGATCGCGTCGCGACCGGCGCGCTGGCGAGCTGCGAAACTGCCGTCGGAGAGCTTCAGCCAGTGCAGGTAGCCATCGAAATCCCCGACCACCGCGTAATCGCCCTGCACCGCGGTGCCGGCGACATTGCGCCGCGCGAGGCCCGGCTGCTGCCACATCACGCCGCCGGTGGACTTGTCCAGCGCCCACACCGTGCCGTTCGCATCCGCGACCACGACGCGATCGCTGCCGACGCCGACGCGGCCGGGGCCACCACTCTGCGCGGACCACTGCACGCGGCCACTGGGGCCATCGATGCTCACGGTTTCGCCCTTGTAGCTGCTCGCGTACAAGGTGATGCCGTCGAGCGCCGGCGTGCCGTCGACATCGGCCATGCGCTCGAGGTCGTTGCGGCCACTGGCTTCGGCGACGGTCTGTTCCCATAGTGGGCGGCCGTCGGTCAACGACAGCGAACTGAGCGTGCCGTCGTCGTTGCCGACGAAGGCCAGCCCCGGCACCAGCAGCGGCGAATCGTTGCCGCGCACCGACAGCGCCGGGGTATCGTGGTTCCAGAACCAGCGACGCTCGCCGGTGCTTTCATCGAACGCGGAGACGCGGCCGTCGTTGCTGTGCACCAGCACCAAACCCTGGCCGATGGCCGGGGCGGCGATGACTTCGTTCTCGACCTTGGCCTTCCACTTCTCGCCGCCGGTGGAGGCATCGAGCGCGATCACGTCGCCTTCGAGGCTGCCGACCACCACGATGCCGTCTCCGGCACCGGGCCCTCCGGACAGCAACAATTTGGAGGCATACGTCCAGACCGTGGCGCCAGTCTGCAGGTCGAACGCGCGGACACCGCCCTCGACCGCCGCGGCATAGACGCGGCCATCGGCCACGGCCGGCCCTTGGCGAGCGCCGAGGTGGCCTTCACCGCCACCGGCCTTCGCCGACCACAGCTTGGTCACGTTGGCGCTGGGCGCGAATTCCACCAGTTCAGCCGGCTTGGTCGAGGTTTCACCGGCCTTGCCCTTGCCTCCGAACCAGCCCTTGACGGTGGAACAACCGGCCAACAGCGCGAACACCGCCACGGCCGCGGACAGCAACAAGGTGCGCGAACCCGCGCGCAGCGGGGACTTCGGGTTCATCAGGAACCTGCCTTTGCCTGGGCGGGCACGCCGCCGACTTCGGAGAGTTTGAGCTCGAGTACCCGACGCATCGGTGAACCGACGGTGGTCAGTGCGAGTGCCTTGTCGTAGTCGCCCCGCGCCTGCTCGCGCTGGCCAAGCGCGAGGTGTGCGTCTCCTCGAGCGCCGAGGCCGGCGGGATCGTCGGCGTCGGCGAGGATGCGCAGGGCCTCGTCGGCCTTGCCGGCATCGAGCAGCAGGCGCGCCAGTCGTTCTTGCACCACGCTGGCCAATTCGGCATCCGGTTTGGCGGCGCGCAAGCTGGCGATGGCTTCGTCGCGTTTGCCGGCCATGGCTTCGGCCTTCGCCAGGTCGAGCGCAGCCAGCGTGGCGAACGGTCCCTTCTGCAGGGTCGCTGCGGTCGCCTTGGCCTTGGCCAGGTCCTGCGCCTTCAACTGGCCCTGCAGGACTTCGTAACGAGCCGCCTCGGCTTCGCGTTGTCCCTGCTGGTGGCCCTGCCACCACTTCCAGCCACCGACGAGGGCGAGGCCGAGGACCACGCCACCGACCAGGCCCAGTGCATTTTCGCGCACCCAGCGGCGGACGCGTTCGCTTTGTTCGTGTTCGTCGAGCAGCTCGTCGATGGCCATGCGGCTACGGTCTTCCGTGGGGAGTGTCGGCGTCGTCCTGGCGTCGGCGCGAATGGCCGGCGCATGCCCCGGCGCTCACTCGGCCGCAGGCTGGAGACGACCGTCAGAGGATACCGTAAAGCGCGCCACGTTCGCGCGCTGGAAGGCCGCGAGATCCTGCACTTCGCCGTTCCGGCGGACTTCCGCGGCGGAAGCGTTGCCGATCACCACGCGCGCGACCTGGTCGGCGCGGAATTCGCGCTGCTGGCCGGCATCGAGCATGCCCGATTCAAGCACGCGCCCGTCGCTGCCGGTGACCTGGACCCAGCTTTGCGCGCTCAGCTTCAACGCCAGCGTGGCCGGGGCCGGTTGTGATGCCGGCAGGGGCGTCAGCGAGGCCACCATCGGCTGCGCGGACTCGGCAGTCGAATGCGCGGCCTGCGGCACGGAGACGTCCAGCGATGCAGTCTGCGCGGTGACCTGCGCGAGGTGCGGGCGCGTGGCCAGCCAGACCGGTACCACGATAGCGGCTGTGAGCACGACGTAGACGAAGCGACGCGCGGCCTGTTCGGCGAAACGCTGCATGGGCGGCGTGTAGCTGCGCGGCTGCAACTGGGCCGGTGCGACCGGCGCGACGCCGGACGCGGCCATGATCGGTTCGGTGGTGAGGCCGAGCAGGCGCGAATAACTGCGCAACTGGCCACGCACGAATACCGGCGCGCCAAGCCGCGACCAGTCCTCGCGTTCCAGCGATTCGACCACGCGTATCGGCATTTTCAGCCGCTCGCCGACCTCGGCGAGGCTAAGGCCTGCGGCTTCCCGCGCTTCACGCAAGCGGCGACCGCAGCCTGCGACCGCCTCCGGAATACCGATGTCCCCGTTGTTGCTCACTGACTGGGTGCTCCGTTCGAATCGCCGCGCCCCTGCGGCGACCGGGTGGTCGAAATCAATTGCCGGTAGCGCGCGGCGGCCACTGCATCGCCCATCTTGTCTTCGATTTGCGCCGCCAGCAGCAACGCGTCCCGATCCGCCGGCGCGGCGACGAGGCGGCGCTGCATGAACGCGCGTGCATCGAGATACTGCCCCTGATTGAAGCGAAGTTGCGCCATTGCGCCAAGCGCCGCGACATTGTCTGGATCGATTTGCAACGCGCGTCGCAGATTTTCCTCGGCGCGTGCGGTCTGGCCTGCACGCAGGGCGCAGGCCCCGGCATTGCCGAGTGCCGCCGCGGGCGTGGTGTACGACGGGTCCTGCAGGGCGGCATCGAACTGCGCCAGCGAATCGGCCGCGCGCCCATGGCTGCACAGCCATGCGCCGTAATTGTTCAACGCGCCCCCCTTGCCAGGCGCCAGTTGCACCGCCTTGGCGTAATAAGCACCAGCGGCATCGACCTGACCGCGCTGTTCGGCGATCAGCGCCAGCAGCGTGTAGGCATCCGCTGACTTGGAATCGATCTTGAGTGCGGCACGGGCCTGGGTTTCTGCCGAAGCGAGGTCACCGCGCTGCAAGGCGATACCGGCGAGGCCGAGGCTGTCGAGCAGCGCCACGCGGCGCTTGTCGTCGGGGCTCTGGCGAACGTCGTAGTCCGGCGTGACCTGGGTGTAGCTGCCACGTTCGGTATTGGGCTTGATGAAGGTCAGCCGCGAACACCCTGCGGCAGCAAGGCAAGCCAGCACGACCGCGACGAGAACGCTATGCGGCCGCATCGCGCGCCCCCGGAACCTGCAGGCGCTTGCGGAATTCGGCCGAGCGCCGGGTGCGGTCCATCACCTGTCCCTTCAGCTGGCCGCAGGCGGCGTCGATGTCGTCGCCGCGCGTGCGCCGCACCGGCGCGATCATCCCGGCGTTGTTGAGTTGCTTCTGGAACGCGCGGATCGCCTCGTCCGTCGGCCGCGCGAAGCGCGTGCCCGGGAACGGGTTGAACGGGATCAGGTTGACCTTGGCCGCATCCTTCATCTGCACCCGGCGGTCGAATTCGCGCATCAGTTTCACCAGTCCGCGCGCATGCGCGGGCTGGTCGTTCACGCCCTTCATCAGCGTGTATTCGAAGGTCACCGAGGTTCCCTTCTTGCGCAAGGCATAGCGCACGCAGGCATCCATCAGTTCGGCGATGGGATATTTCCTGTTCAGCGGGACGAGTTCGCTGCGCAGTTCGTCGTCAGGCGCGTGCAGCGACACCGCCAGCGACACGTCGCTGACTTCGCCCAGCTTGTCGATCATCGGCACCATGCCGGCGGTCGACAGCGTCACCCGCTTGTTGGCGAGGCCGTAGCCGAGGTCGTCGCGCATGATGCCCATCGCGCGCACGACGTTGTCGAAGTTCGCCAGCGGTTCGCCCATGCCCATCATCACCACGTTGGTGAGCCGGCGTTGCTGGTGCGGCACGTTGCCGAGGTGGCGCGCCGCGACCCAGACCTGGCCGATGATCTCGGCGGTCGAGAGGTTGCGGTTGAAGCCCTGGGTCGCGGTCGAGCAGAACTGGCAATTCAAAGCGCAGCCGACCTGCGAGGACACGCACAGCGTGCCACGGCCCTTGTCGGGGATGTACACGGTTTCGATGGCGTTCTTCGGATCCATGCCGAGCAGCCACTTGTGGGTGCCGTCCTCGGAAGCCTTGTCGAACACCACCTGCGGCGCATGCACCACCGCGCGTTCCTCGAGCTTGGCGCGCAGCGCCTTGCCGAGGTCGGTCATGTCCGCGAAGTCCGTCGCGTAGCGGTGATGGATCCACTTCATCACCTGGTGCGCGCGAAACTTCTTTTCGCCCAGTTCCTGCTCGAAGAAGGCTTCGAGCGAGGCCCGGTCGAAATCGAAGATGTTGGTCCTTGTGGGAGCGGCTTCAGCCGCGACGCCATTGCGGCCATGCGCGACCGAAGCGGCTCCCGAATCGCGCGCACCGACGACATCGCCCACGAGGGCGATGTCGATGGCCGGGGCGCGCGCGTCGCCCATCAGCGACCGGCGTAAACGTCGGTGGCCGGGAAGAAGTAGGCGATTTCGATCGCCGCGTTCTCCAGCGAATCGGAACCGTGCACCGCGTTCGCGTCGATGCTGTCGGCGAAGTCGGCGCGGATGGTGCCCGCCGCCGCTTCCTTCGGATTGGTCGCACCCATCAGGTCGCGGTTCTTCAGTACCGCGCCCTCGCCTTCGAGCACCTGCACCATCACCGGGCCGGAGATCATGAAGTTGACGAGTGCGTTGAAGAACGGACGTTCGCGATGCACTGCGTAGAAGCCTTCGGCTTCCTGCTTCGAGAGTTGCGCCATCTTCGCGGCGACGATCTTGAGGCCGGCTTTCTCGAAGCGCGAATAGATTTCGCCGATGACGTTCTTGGCGACGGCATCGGGCTTGACGATCGACAGGGTGCGCTCCAGCGCCATGGGGAATTTCTCCGGTAGGCGGGCCGCGGAAATGTCCCTTTCCGCGCCCGAGGATAACAGAAAAACCCGCGTGGGGACGCGGGTTTAGCCGACATGGCTGCGGTAATTCTACCGGTTCGCTCACGGCTTTTGCACTGCCGATGGGCGCTTGTCCGGGGCGTCGGCGCGCGCTACGATCAAACAATCGTTTGATTCAGGAGGTGGCGATGGCCGGAGTGCAGTTCTCGACCAAGGACCGGATCCTCGGCGCGGCCGAGGAATTGTTCGCGCAGCACGGTTTCGCCGGCACCTCGTTGCGCGAGGTGACCAGTCGCGCCGACGTCAACATCGCCGCGGTCAACTACCACTTCGGCAGCAAGGACAACCTGATCAACGAGGTGTTCCGCCGGCGCATGGACGTGATGAGCGCGCAGCGGCTGGAGGCTTTGCGCGAGGCGCTGGAAGCGCGGCCCGGCGAGCTCGAGCCGATCCTGGCCGCATTCGTGAAGCCCGCGCTCGCGATGTCGCAGGACCGCCACGGCGGCGGCGCCTTCATCCGCGTGATCGCGCGCGCCTACGCCGAGAAGAACGACGGCCTGCGCAAGTTCCTCTCCGACCAGTACGGCCATGTGCTGCGCGATTTCGCCAAGGCGATCGCCGCCTGCGTGCCCGAACTCGGCAAGGAGGCCCTGTACTGGCGGCTCGATTTCCTCTCCGGCGCCCTCACCTATGCCATGGCCGACTTCGGCCTGATCAAGCGGCCGAGCGGCGTCACCGAAGCCTCGCACCGCAGCAATGCCGCCGAGGAGCTGATCCGTTTCGCCGCCGCCGGCCTGCGTGCCGACCCGGGCAAGTAAGAATTCCGAGTAAGAATTCCGAGTAAGAATCCATACCCATCAAAGGTTTGAAGATCATGTTTGAGAAATTGCTTGTACGTCGTGCCGCCGTGCTTGGCGCCGGCGTGATGGGTGCGCAGATCGCCGCGCAGTTGACCAATGCCGGGGTCGATACCGTGCTGTTCGACCTGGCCGCGAAGGAAGGCCCGGCCGACGGCATCGTGCTCAAGGCCCTCGCCAACCTCGGCAAGCTGTCGCCCGCACCATTGGCCAGCAAGACGCTGGCCGAAGCGATCGTGCCGGCCAACTACGACAGCGGGCTGGAACTGTTGAAGGGCTGCGACCTGGTCATCGAGGCCATCGCCGAGCGCATGGACTGGAAGCAGGACCTGTACCGCAAGATCGCGCCCTTCGTGCCGGCGCACGCCGTGCTCGCGAGCAATACTTCCGGCTTGGGAATCAATGCCTTGGCGGATGTTCTTCCGGAGGAACTTCGGCATCGGTTCTGCGGCGTGCATTTCTTCAACCCGCCGCGCTACATGCACCTGGCCGAATTGATCCCCGCGCGCGGCACCGACAAGGCCGTGCTGGAAGGCATGGAAACCTTCCTCGTCACCCAGCTCGGCAAGGGCGTGGTGTACGCGAAGGACACCCCGAACTTCATCGGCAACCGGATCGGCGTGTTCTCGATCCTCGCCACCATCCACCACACCCAGCAGGCCGGCCTTGGGTTCGACGAAGTCGATGCGCTGACCGGCCCGCTGATCGGGCGGCCGAAGTCCGCGACCTACCGTACCTCGGACGTGGTCGGGCTCGACACCATGGCCCATGTCATCAAGACCATGGCCGATACCCTGCCCGGTGATCCGTGGCACCAATACTTCGCCTCGCCGAAGTGGCTGGACGCGCTGATCGCCAAGGGCGCGCTCGGGCAGAAGACCGGCGCCGGCATCTTCCGCAAGGTCGGCAAGGACATCCTCGTCCTTGATCTCGCCAAGCAGGACTACCGTCCCGCCGATCGCATCGCCGCGCCGGACCTGGTCGAAATCCTCAAGCTCAAGGACCCGGCGGAGAAGTTCGCCAAGCTGCGCGCCAGCGAACATCCGCAGGCCAGATTCCTGTGGGCGCTATTCAGGGACTTGTTCCACTATTGCGCCTATCAGCTTGAATCCATTGCGGAAACCGCACGTGATGTAGACCTCGCAATCCGCTGGGGTTATGGCTGGTCGCTGGGCCCGTTCGAAACCTGGCAAGCCGCCGGCTGGAAACAGGTCGCGAACTGGATCGCCGAGGACATCGTCGCCGGCAAGGCGATGAGCAGCGCGCCGCTGCCGGACTGGGTGTTCGATGGCCGCGACGGCGTGCATGGCGCCGAAGGCAGCTACAGCCCGGCGCGCAACGCCAAGCTGCCGCGTTCCTCGCTGCCGGTCTACAAGCGCCAGCGCTTCCCCGACCCGTTGCTGGGCGAACGCTTCGACCCGGGCGAGACCGTGTTCGAGAACGACGGTGTCCGCCTGTGGACCGACGCCAGCGACGACATCGCCGTGGTCTCGTTCAAGACCAAGATGCAGACCGTCAACGACCAGGTGCTGGACGGATTGCAGGAAGCGATCGGCATCGTCGAGCGCAAGTTCGCCGGTCTGGTGCTGTGGCAGCCGAAGGAACCGTTCTCGGCCGGTGCCGACCTCGCCGGCGCACTCGGCCTGCTGCAGGCCGGCAATGTCGCCGGCTTCGAGGCCATGGTCGCCAACTTCCAGGCCACCAGCCAGCGCATCAAGTATTCGCTGGTGCCGGTGGTCGCGGCCGTGCGCGGCCTCGCCCTGGGCGGCGGCTGCGAATTCCAGATGCACAGCGCGCGCACCGTCGCACACCTGGAAAGCTACATCGGCCTGGTCGAGGCCGGGGTCGGCCTGCTGCCGGCCGGCGGCGGGCTGAAGGAACTCGCGGTGCGCGCTTCCGAGGCCGCGGGCGCGAACGGCGACGTCTTCGCCGAATTGAAGAAGGTGTTCGAGACCATCGCGATGGGCAAGGTTTCCGCGTCCGCGATGGAAGCGAAGGAACTCGGCCTGCTGCGCGGTGGCGACGTGGTCTCGTTCAACGCCTTCGAGTTGTTGCACATCGCCAAGGCGCAGGCCCGCGCCCTCGCCGAGCGCGGCTACCGCCCGCCCCTGCCCGCGCGTCGCATCCGTGTCGCCGGCGATGTCGGCATCGCCACCTTCAAGATGCTGCTGGTGAACATGCTGGAAGGCCGCTTCATCAGCGAGTACGACAACGAGATCGCCACCCGGATAGCAACAGTGCTGTGCGGCGGCGAAGTTGACCGTGGCGCGGTCGTCGACGAGGAGTGGCTGCTGAAACTGGAGCGCAAGCACTTCGTCGAACTGGCACAGCAGCCGAAGACCCAGGAGCGCATCGCGCACATGCTCAAGACCGGCAAGCCGTTGCGCAATTGATTGCCCCTCTCCCGGCGCTTCGCGCCACCCTCTCCCACAAAGGGGAGAGGGGAAATTCGAATTCGTTTGGAGCCGATCCATGACCAAGCAATTGCAAGACGCCTACATCGTCGCCGCCACCCGCACCCCGGTCGGCAAGGCCCCGAAGGGCATGTTCCGCAACACCCGCCCCGACGACATGCTCGCGCACGTGCTGCGCAGCGTGGTCGCGCAGGCGCCGGGCATCGACGTGAATCGGATCGACGATGCGATCATCGGCTGCGCGATGCCCGAGGGCGAGCAAGGCATGAACGTGGCGCGCATCGGCGTGCTGCTGGCCGGACTGCCGAACACCGTGGCCGCGCAGACCATCAACCGCTTCTGTTCCTCCGGCCTGCAGGCGGTGGCGCTGGCCGCGGACCAGATCCGCATGGGCAATGCCGACCTGATGCTGGCCGGTGGCACCGAAAGCATGAGCATGGTGCCGATGATGGGCAACAAGGTCGCGCTGAGTCCGTCGGTGTTCAAGGACGACCACGTTGCGATTGCCTATGGCATGGGCATCACCGCCGAGAAGGTCGCGGAGGAATGGAAGGTCTCGCGCGAGGACCAGGACACCTTCGCGCTGGCCTCGCACCAGAAGGCCATCGCCGCGATCACCGCCGGCGAATTCCGCGACGAAATCTCGCCCTACGAAATCGTCGCCCACCTGCCCGACCTCGCCGGCAACGCGATTCGCCTGAAGAAAGCGTTGGCCGACACCGACGAAGGCCCACGCCCGGACACCTCGCTGGAAGGACTCGCCAAGCTGCGACCTGTGTTCCGCAACGGCCAGTTCGGCGGCACCGTGACCGCCGGCAATTCCTCGCAGATGAGCGATGGCGCGGGCGCGGTACTGCTCGCCTCGGAGCAGGCGATCAAGGATTACGGACTGACCCCGCTCGCGCGTTTCGTCAGCTTCTCCGTCGCCGGCGTGCGTCCGGAAGTGATGGGCATCGGCCCGATCGCGGCGATTCCGAAAGCATTGAAGCAGGCCGGCCTGAGCAAGGATCAACTCGACTGGATCGAACTCAACGAAGCCTTTGCCGCGCAGGCGCTGGCGGTGATCCGCGATTCGGAACTTGATCCGTCGAAGGTCAATCCGCTCGGCGGTGCGATCGCGCTCGGCCATCCGCTCGGCGCGACCGGCGCGGTGCGCACCGCGACCATCGTGCATGGCCTGCGCCGGCGCCAGCAGAAATACGGCATGGTGACGATGTGCATCGGCACCGGCATGGGTGCAGCAGGAGTCTTCGAGGCATTGTGAAACCCAACGGGCGCCGGGGCTTCTCGCCCCGACGCCCGTTCACATCACGAGTCGTTGCGATAACGGACCACAGTCCCCAGGACTGTGCCCTGCGGCGGAAGATTGCAATTCACGCCGATTCCGTAAACGCTCCACGGCCCTGTATACGACACAGAGCCAGCCGCTCCGGCCGCCAGGGTCGCGGATTGAGTGACCAGCGTACCGACTCCGTCGCTGGCCCAGTTCGTTCCGGGCAACAGGGTGCAACTGATCGTCACTTCGTTCGCGGAGCCATTCTTGAGATAGACATACACGTTATCGACTGTCGCGCTACCCATGCCGTAAGTCTCGGCAAGCTCGAACGCGCACGCAACCGCGATCGCCTGCGTCCCCACGTTTTCCGCACCGGCCACGCGATTGCGGATGGTGTTGGTCACGCCGGGCGTGAAGGCCTGGCACTTGTCGACCGCATTGCTGCTGACGAAATGCGACTGCTCGGCCCTGGCGGCCGGATTGATCCCGATCAGCAGACCGATCAAGGCCGTCGGTACCATTCCCTTGAACAACATGTTCATGCTCGTTTCCTCTTGATTGATGCGCCGTCTGTTGCGGCCGCGGAATCGGGCCAAGCATAGGGACTGACTCCCACGACACTTCCGCCCTTGAGATGTAGCAACGCAGGACTGGATCGACACCGGCCAGATTCGACGGAGGGGCTGTGCGCTGGACATCGCCGGCGGAAATTCACTGCACGGCGCTTCCCGCGCTACCCTCCCGGGACGCTGGGCTTGCCGGCTATTTCTTCGCCAGCCCCATGACCTCGAGGTGGAAACTGCCATCCGCGTTCTGGCTGACGACATAGGCCTCGTTCGGCAATTCGCCACCCACCCCGGTCGAGAACAACGTCAGCCAATCCTCGACGGCGCTCCGGTTCGGGAAGTCGGCGCCGATCCTGCAGACACTGGAACGGCAGCTCGCGCGATAATTGCCCGGCACCGCATCGGCGCGGCGGATTTCATCGCTGACGCTCGCCTCCAGCAGCTTCGCTTCCTTGGCGCTGGCCCATGCGGCATCGACCGGTTCCGCGGCATAGCGCGCCGCCAACGTGTCGTGCAACGCTCGTCCCCTGCGTTCCTGCTCGGCCTGCGCCAGCTTGCGGCGTTCGCGTCGTTCCGCCAGGGAAAACCGCGGCTGGTGACGGGAACCGCTCGCAGGTCGCGCCGCTTGCGACGCCACCTGCGCCGTGGCTGCAGGGGCGACATCGTCGCCAGCGGGGGCAGCGGTTCGCTGCCGCCATGCGATCGTCACACCCGCGATCACGGCGATCGCGAGCAGCCCGGCAAGCAGCGGCCGGATCGTCCCGGCTGCGGCCGGCGCGGATGCGGGGCTTTCCTTCATGCGGCCTGATCCCGGTCAAGCCAAACCGGCGGCTCAGACGCCGTCTTCATCCGTCCAATAGGAATAGGTTTCGCCCATGACCGCGTGCGTCGGCAGGTTGCAGTTGATGCCCACGGCATAGTAACCAAGGTCGGTATCGTCTCCGTCCGGCGTATCGGCCGCGGTGAATTCGACGAATTCGTCCGCACCGGGCGCGAGCGATGCGGTCGTCTTGTTGATGACCGTCCCCGCATCGCCGAAATAGCCACTCAGCTCGGAACAGGTGACCGTGAACGCGACGCTTCCGTTGTTGCTGATCTGCACGCCAATCGCATACGGAGCCGTTCCGTTGAAGTAGCTGCTGATGCTTTCGAAGGCGCACGCCACGTTCATCGCGGCGCCGATGTTCTCGGAACCGGTCACGCGGTTGCGGATGGTGTTCGTCGGCCCGGGGGTGAAGGCCTGGCAATGCGCAGGCGCGTTGGCATCGTTCATGTATGCCACGATGTCCGCTCGTGCCCCGGTCGCGGCGAACGCAGCCCCGATGGCGAGCGTGGTCAGGCACGATTTCAAGGCGATTTCCACGGGATTCCTCCTGGCACGCACTTTGATGGAACGACGGAGCGCGCCGTGTCCACGTTGCCGGTTCGACTGCGTCAGCCGCGACGCGAGCATACAGCCGCAACGTTCGCGCCGGCTATTTCTTCCGCCCCACGCCGTAGATTTCGATTCGCACGGATCCATCCGGATTGCGGATCTGGTGCGCAGTCGCCACCGGCAACTGGTCGCCGACACTGCCCATGTAGAGCTGCAACCAATCCGCCGCCATGCTGGCATTCGGGAAATCGCCCTGGATGCGGCACATCGTCGAACGGCAATCGGCCCGGAAATTCGAGGCCTTGACGCCCGCATCGCGCATCGGATCCGAATCCTGCAGCGAAGCCAGGCCCTTTTCGTGCGCACCGGACCATGCCGGGTCGGATTTTTCGGCGGAAAAGCTGCTGGCCATCGCGGCGTTGCGCTCGCGGTTGCGGGCCTGCGTAGCCTCCGCCATGCGCTTGCGCTTCTCCATCATCTCGGCCATGTTCCGCGCGGTCGCCGAACCCGACGTGCCCGGCGAGCGCCTGGCCAGGGCCCGGATTTCCTCCGGAGACAGGCGCACCGGAACGGCCCCGTGGTCGGTCGGTTCGCCGACAGCTTGGGAAGGCGTCGCCGTGGTCGAGGGGCTGCGGAATTGCCGGTACAGCGTGACGCCCGCGATGACCGCCACGATCAACGCCAACAAAACCCACGGCAAGCGCGAGCGGCGCGTCGATGCCGCGGAATCCTGGTTCATCGGGACATCCTGGGGTTATGCATGGCGAATCCATCCTGCGCAAACAAAGCGAGGCGCCCGGTCAGGAGCGCCTCGCTGGCTTCTATCAGAACGCGTCAGACCGGCGGATCGGAGTCGACGGTGTAAGCGACATCCGTCTCGCCGATGATGGCCTTCGGCGGGAGCATGCACGTCAACCCGACGAGGTACTCGCCGAAACCGGCGTCCGGCGAACCCGCATCGTCAGGCGAGAAAGACACCGGGGTCTGTGACCCGGGACCCACCGTCGTGGTCTTGCTGATGAAATAGCTGAAGGCACCTTCGGGGCCCGTAGCAAGCGTGCAGGAGACGTCGAACGCAGCAGTGCCATGGTTGTTCAGGTACAACGTGACCGATTGCACGCCATCGCCCGTGATCGTGCCCGCGTCGACTTCGAATGCGCAGGCGATGCCGATGTTCTTGGTGCCGGTGTTTTCGGACCCGATCACGCGGTTGCTGATGGTATTCGTCACGCCAGGGGTGAACGATTGGCAATGCGCCATCGCACTGCTGGCGATGATCTGCGGCACTTCGACCGCATTGCCGGTAACCGGCGCGAACGCCGCGGAAATGACGAGGGTCAACAAAGACGCTTTCACGCTCGGATTCATGGATTCTCCCCTGTTGTCCGGTTGGCCCGGGATGGGCATGCTTCAGCGGAAGATAGCCCGACCGGGATGCAACGTCCAGCACCTGCTCCAACCACGCATGGGCGAGTCGCCGTGGCTCCGGCTACTGGTCGGCGACCCCGAGTTCCTGCAGCGCGTCGCGCATCAGCCTGCGTGCCGGGTCGCTCAGCTGTTCATGATCCAGGGCGTAGCGGATCGTGGCCTCGATCAGCCCGATGTGGGTGCCGCAGTCGAAGCGGCTGCCGCGGAAGCGGAATGCATCGAATCGCTCGTCCTTCGCGACCAGCGCAGCGATCGCGTCGGTGAGCTGGATTTCGCCACCATTGCCAGCGCCGGTCCGTTCGAGTTGGGCGAAGATCGCCGCGGGCAGGATGTAACGCCCCACCACCGCGAGCGTGCTTGGGGCATCTTCGGGACGCGGCTTCTCGACGATGCCCCGGATGCGCCCGCTCCGGTCGTCGAAATCCGGAACGGTGGCGATGCCGTAGTTCGACACCTGCGAACGCGGGACGTCCTGCACGGCCACGACCCCGGCCCCGGTGGCTTCGGCATGGTCGGCCATCTGCTTCAACGCGCCATCGCCGCGGTTCCAGATGAGGTCGTCCGGAAGCAGCACCGCGAACGGTTCGTCGCCGACGACGGGTTTGGCGCACAGCACCGCATGGCCCAGGCCACGCGCCTCGGGTTGGGTCACGAACACGGCGCGCACGCCCTCGGGCAACACGTTGCGCACCAGTTCGAGCTGCTCCTGCTTGCCGGCGCGCTCGAGCTTCTGTTCGAGTTCGTAGGCCTTGTCGAAATAATCGGCCACCGCGTGCTTGTAGCGGTTGGTGACGAACACCAGCGTGTCGCAGCCGGCCTCGATCGCTTCGTCGACCGCATACTGGATCAGCGGCCGATCGACCACCGGCAGCATTTCCTTCGGCACCGTCTTCGTGGCGGGAAGGAAGCGCGTGCCGAGGCCGGCTACCGGGAAGACGGCCTTCCGGACACGGGGGAACGAAGACATGGGAGCCCTCAAGTCTTGCGGGCGTTGCGCATCGGGAACGCAACGACCGTACCATGCGCCGGCGCTTCCGCCACTTCCGCGACTGGAACGAATTCCGGCACGGCTTCGCGCAGGAGCACGGCCATGGTTTCGATGTCGTAGGCCGAGGTCGCATCGCGAAGCAGGCGCAAGACTTGCCCCAGCCCCTCGGCATCGACCGGACGGGCCTCGGCCTGCAGGATCTTGGGATGCGAGGTCGGGCGATAGCGCTCGTCCGCATGGAACAACGCCTCATGCAGTTTCTCGCCCGGTCGCAAGCCGGTGTAGACGATGGCGATGTCCTTGCCCGGCTGCTTGCCGGCCAAGCGAATCATCTGCTCCGCCAGCAGACGGATGGGTACGGGTTCGCCCATGTCCAGGGTGTAGACGGCCTGCTGGGCGCCGATCGCCGATGCCTGCAGGATCAACTGGCAGGCCTCGGAAATGGTCATGAAGTAGCGCGTGACCTCGCCATGGGTCACCGTCACCGGGCCGCCATTGCGGATCTGTTCCCTGAACAAGGGAACGACGCTGCCCGCGGAATCGAGCACGTTGCCGAACCGCACGGTCACGAACCGCGTGTTCTGCTCCGCCGCGAGACCCTGGCACACCATCTCGGCCATGCGCTTGGTCGCGCCGAGTACGTTGGCCGGATCCACCGCCTTGTCGGTCGAAATCAGCACGCAGGACTCGATGCCGGCCGCGCGGCTCGCTTCCGCCACTACGGCCGTGGCGAGCACGTTGTTGCGCACCGCTTCGCGCAACTGCGCTTCAAGCAGCGGTACCTGCTTATAGGCCGCAGCGTGGAATACCGCCTGTGGCTGCGCGCGTTCCAGGGCGTGGCGCATGACCGCGTCATCGCCGCAATCGCCGAGCACCGCGACGCATTCCACCTGCGGGAAATCGCGCCGCAACTCCGCCTCTATCGTCATCAGCGCGAGTTCATCGATTTCCAGCAAGCCGACCGTGCGCGCACCATGGCGGGCGCATTGCCGGCAGAGTTCGCTGCCGATGGATCCGCCGGCGCCGGTCACCAGCACGCTGCGCCCGCCCAACCATGCGCGGATCGCCTTCCAGTCCGGCTTCACCGGCTGGCGGCCGAGCAGGTCCTCGATCGCGACTTCCTTCAGTTCCCCGGGTCGCGATCGACCCGAAAGCACGTCGTCCAAGCGCGGCACCATGCGGAACGGCAAGCCGGACTTTTCGCAGGCTTCGACCACGGTCCGCATTGCTTCGGCATCGAGTTCGGGCAGGGCGATGATCGCCAATTGCGCGGCCACTTCCGGCGCGAGCCGCTCCAGGTCGGCGATGCTTCCGAGGATAGGCAGCCCCTGCAGTTCGCTGCCGTGCAGGCGCGCGGCATCGTCGAGGAACCCGACCGGCTGGTACGTGCTGGCGCGGCGCAGGTCGCGGACCAGTGTTTCTCCCGCCTCGCCGGCGCCGAGGATCAAGACCCGGATCGTGGCGCGACTGCCTCGCTTCTGGGTCGTGTCCTTCCAACTGCGGTACAACAGGCGCGGCATGCCCAACAGCGCACTGAGCACCACCGGGTACAGCACCAGTACGGTCCGCGGCACCATGTCCAGCCGGTTGTAGAGGAACAACGCGATCACGATGAATATCAGGCCGAAAAACGCGGCCTTCATGATGTTGACGAGGTCGGGCACGCTGGCGAAGCGCCAGACCCCGCGGTAGAGGCCGACGCGCCAGAACACCAGGCCCTGTGCACACAGAACCAGAAGCATCTCGACGGAGATTGCCGGAAGCGAGCCGGCCACAGGCTCGATCGCATAGCGGAAACGGTGCAGCCCATACCAGCTGAGCCAGACCATGCACAGGTCGTGTGCCACGACCGCAATGCGCGGCAATGAGACTTCGAACCGATCCCTGATGCTCATTGTCACCCTTCCCCCTCCTGGGGCGCCCGGTCCCGCCTGAGCCATGCCCATGCCATCACGGCCGTCGCGGATACCGCCATCAAGACAACCGCACTTGCCCTCGTTCCTGCCCCCCGGACCAGCACCATAGTGATCACCGTGCAGACTGTCCACACCGCGTAGGCCATGCACACTGGTGCGTGGCGTCCCAACCGACCGGCCCAGCGCTGGTAGGCATGCTGCACATGCGGGGTCCACCAGCGCTCGCCTCGGAGCATGCGTGAGGCAAGCGTGAGCGCCGCGTCGACGAGGAAGGCCGACAACGGCAGCCAGGCCAGCCACGGCCAGCGCACGGTACCAGCCGGTAGCCACGACAGCCCAACCGCAAGCAGGTACCCCAGCGAACCGCTGCCGACGTCGCCGAGGAAGATCCGCGCCGGCGGCAGATTGAATCGCAAGAACCCGAGACTCGACGCCGCCACTGCGAGCAGCAGCCACGCGGTTGGATGAGGCCAGGCCAGCCATGCCCAGCCGGCTGCGACCAGCAGCGCTTGCGAAGCGGCCAGGCCGTCGATGCCGTCCATGAAGTTCCAGACATTGATGAGTACGACGGTCAACGCGAACCCCAATGCGGCCGATTCCAGCGAATTCCCTTGTAGCCATATCGAGAATCCGACCATGGAACCGGACACGACGTGCACGCCGAGCCGCAACCACGGCGATAGCGGCCGGTGGTCGTCGATCCAGCCGATTCCCGCGACCAGCACCAGCCCGGCGGCCAGCAAGGCGGCCACGGCCCCGGGCAAGGCATGGGTCGACGCCAGCCACGCGAACGCCAGCAAGGCCGATGCGACGATGGCGATGCCGCCGCCGCGCGGCGTCGCCACGACATGGCTGCGTCGTTCACCGGGCAGGTCTATCAGTCGCTTGCGCAGGGCATAGCGCCGAGCGAGCCAGGTGCCGAATGCACCGATGGCGGCATGCGCGAGGCACCACGTCGCCAATCCGGTAAGCCCCGCCATTTCAGACCACGGCGTAGTTGAGCAGCGGCTTCACCGTGCCCCACTCCTTGCAGCTCGGGCATTGCCAGTGGTGGCTGCGCGCGCCGAAGCCGCAACGCGTGCAGCGATAGCTGGGGTTGCGAACCAGCAACTGGTCGGTGATGTGCTTGAGGTCGTGCAGCGTCGCCGCAGGATCCGCGCCTTCTGCCAGCGACAGGTCGATCAGCGCCGCTTCGCCGCGCACCGAGGGGCGGTCCTTCAACTGCCCGGCGAGGTACGCACGCCCCGCCGCGACGCCTTGTTCCGCCTCGACCAAGCGCGTCAGCGCCAGCACCGGCGAGATGCCGCGGTAGTGCTCGCTCATTTCCGAGAGGAAGTTGCGCGCTCCGGTCGCATCGCCGGCACGCTCGTAGCAGGCGAGCAGCGTCGGCAGGATTTCCGGCAGGTAATCCGGGTCGTGGCGCGCGGCGCGTTCGAACGCGCGGATCGCCGCGGCGTCGTTTCCAGCCTCGGCCTCGATCCGCCCCTCGAGCATGCCCGCGCGCACCGAGGTCGCATCGGCGGCGTAGGCGCGCGCCACCGCCGCGCGCGCGGCATCCATGTCGCCGGCGGCACGCGCGCGATCGGCGAGTTCGCATTCGAACTGCGCGACCAGCTTGCCCATCGGCTCGCCGGTGACCGCCTCGTAACGGGTCGCATTCTCGATCGCCTTGTTCCAGTCGCGCTCGGACTGGTAGATGGCGATCAGGTGGCGCAAGGCCTGCGGCGCGCGCTGGTCGATCCGCGCGAGATCGGTGAACACTGTTTCCGCGCGGTCGAGCAGGCCCGACTTCATGTAATCCTCGCCCAGTGCAAGCAGTGCTTGCACTTTCTGCTGGTCGCTGAGGTCGCGGCGCTCGACCAGTGCCTGATGCAGGCGGATGGCGCGGTCGACCTCGCCACGGCGGCGGAACAAATGCCCGAGTGCGATCTGGGTTTCGAACGTGTCCTTGTCCAGTTCGGCGATATGCAGGAACAGCTCGATCGCCTTGTCCGGCTGTTCGTTCAACAGGTAGTTGAGGCCACGGAAATACGTGGTGGAAAGCTTGCTGACCTGGCTGTCGCTGTGGCGTTCGCCGCCACGACGCCCGATGACCCAACCGCTCAGGGCCGCGATCGGCAGCAGCAGGAACAACCAGAACCACTGGCTGACGAAGGCAAGGCCGGTCATGTGTGATCTCCGGTGGGCGATGCCGCGGACTTGCCGACCTGCGCGCGGCGCAGGCGCAGGCGCAGCGGCAGGATCACCAGCGTGGACAGCAGCAGCCCGCAGGCGACCACCCCGACCAGCATGGCGCCGAGCAGGCTCGCGCCAAGCCCTGCCTGCAGCGAGGCCGGGCCGAAATCGATTGTCACCGGTTGCGGATTGAGCGCGCCGAGCAGCGCGCCGGCGGCGAGGAACAGGCATGCGACCAGCAGGCGCAACACACGCATCATCCAGCCTCCGCAATGCGGCCAGCTTAGCCGACCTTGGTCCGGCCGGTGCCGGCGAATGGTTTCAGCCTTCCGCGTCCACCGGGACCACGCCGCTCACGCGCTCGCGCAGTTCCTTGCCGGGCTTGAAGTGCGGCACGTGCTTGCCGGACAGGGCCACGGCATCGCCGGTCTTGGGGTTGCGGCCCGTGCGCGGCGGGCGGAAATGCAGCGAGAAGCTGCCGAAGCCGCGCACCTCGATGCGCTCGCCCTCGGCGAGTGCGCCGCCCATCATCTCCAGCAACGACTTCACCGCGAGGTCGACGTCGTCGGCCTTCAGGTGCACCTGCCGCTGCGACAGGATTTCGATCAGTTCCGATTTCGTCATCGGGATTCCGCGTCGGTACCGCGCGTTGCGGCGACCCGGACCGACCGGGCCGCCGCAGGCGCGAAACGATTACTCGGACTTGCCTTCCAGCTGTTCGCGCAGCAGCGCGCCCAGTCGGGTGGTGCCCGCGGAGGCATCGCTGGCGGCGGACTTGTTGTACTGCGCCAGCGCTTCCTGGGTTTCGGCTTCGTCCTTGGCCTTGATCGAAAGCTGCATGGTGCGGCCCTTGCGATCGTTGCCGATGACCTTGGCTTCGACTTCCTGGCCGACCTTGAGCACGTGCGAGGCGTCGTCGACGCGCTCATGCGAGATGTCGCGGGCGGAGACATAGCCCTCGACGCCGTCGCCGAGATCGACGGTCGCGCCCTTGGCGTCGACTTCCTTCACCGTGCCCTTGACGATCGTACCGCGGGCGTTGTTCGCCACGAACTGGCCCATCGGGTCCTGCTCGAGCTGCTTGACGCCCAGCGAGATGCGCTCGCGCTCCGGATCAACGGCGAGCACCACGGCCTCGAGCGTGTCGCCCTTCTTGAAGTTGCGCGCCACGTCCTCGCCGGTGGAGTTCCAGCTGATGTCGGACAGGTGGATCAGGCCGTCGATGCCGCCGTCCAGGCCGATGAAGACGCCGAAGTCGGTGATCGACTTGATCTGGCCGGACACCTTGTCGCCCTTCTTGTGGATCGCGGCGAAGGTCTCCCACGGATTGCTGGTGACCTGCTTCATGCCCAGCGAGATGCGGCGGCGCTCCTCGTCCACGTCGAGCACCATCACCTCGACGTCGTCGCCGACCTGCACGACCTTGGACGGATTGACGTTCTTGTTGGTCCAGTCCATTTCGGAGACGTGGACCAGGCCTTCGACGCCCGGCTCGATCTCGACGAACGCGCCGTAATCGGTGACGTTGGAAACCTTGCCGAACACGCGGCTGTTGGCCGGGTAGCGGCGGGCGATGTTGTCCCACGGATCCTCGCCCAGCTGCTTCAGGCCGAGGCTGACGCGGTTGCGCTCGCGGTCGTACTTGAGCACGCGCACATCGAGTTCCTGGCCGACTTCGACCACTTCGGACGGATGGCGAACGCGCTTCCACGCCATGTCGGTGATGTGCAGCAGGCCGTCGATGCCGCCGAGGTCGACGAACGCGCCGTAATCGGTGAGGTTCTTGACCACGCCCTTCAGCACCGCGCCCTCGACCAGCTTCTCGAGCAGTTGCTCGCGCTCTTCCGAATGTTCGCTCTCGACCACCGCACGGCGGGAGACGACCACGTTGTTGCGCTTGCGGTCGAGCTTGATGAGCTTGAACTCGAGTTCCTTGCCTTCCAGGTACACCGGGTCGCGCACCGGGCGCACGTCGACCAGCGAGCCCGGCAGGAACGCGCGGACATCCTTGATGTCGACGGTGAAGCCGCCCTTCACCTTGCCGCTGATGCGGCCGACGATGGTCGCGTTGGCTTCCAGCGCTTCTTCCAGTTCGTCCCACACCATGGCGCGCTTGGCCTTCTCGCGCGAGAGGACGGTTTCGCCGAAACCGTTTTCGAGGCTGTCGAGGGCGACTTTCACTTCGTCGCCGATGCCCACGTCGATTTCGCCGGCGTCGTTGCGGAACTGCTCGATCGGGACAATGCCCTCGGATTTGAGGCCGGCGTTGATCACGACGACGTCGTTGCGCACGTCGACGACGATGCCCTTGACGATGGCGCCTGGCTTCAGCTTGGCGAGGTTGGCCTGGCTGGCTTCGAACAGTTCTGCGAAGGATTCGGTCATTGCAATGTTCTCGTTGATGTCCGGGCCGCGCGTCGCCGCGAGGCCCACCCGTTATCGGCGCGGGCGGGATTGCCCATGGCCGTGAGTGTCGGAATGGTTGGAACCGCCGCGAATGTCGCGACGGGCGTTTCCTGCCGGGATCAGGCCTTGGCTTCGCGCAGGGACGCCGGCAGCAAGGCCAGCACCTGTTCGACGACCGCCGCGATGCCCTGTCCGGTGGTATCGATGCTGACGGCGTCATCGGCCGGTCGCAGCGGTGCCACCGCGCGATTCGCATCGCGGGCGTCGCGGGCGAGGATTTCGCCCAGCAGACCGTCCAATGTAATGGAAACCCCTTTATCCTTCAACTGCTTATGACGCCTTTCGGCGCGCTCTTCGGCGCTGGCGGTGAGGAACACCTTGGTCCCGGCGTCAGGGAAGATGACCGTGCCCATGTCGCGCCCGTCGGCGACCAGCCCCGGCGGACGCCGGAATCCGTGCTGCAAGTCGACCAGCGCCGCCCGCACCGACGGCAATGCGGCGATGGCCGAAGCCGCGGCCCCGGCGGTTTCCATGCGCAACTGGTGGGTCGCGTCCTTGCCGTTGACGATCACGCGCGGCTCGGCGGCGCCTTCACCTGTTTCGAAGTGGATATCGGCGCGAGCCGCACAGGCCGCGACCGCGGCTTCATCGCTGAGGTCGATCTGTTCCCAGGCCGCGGCCAGCCCGACCGCGCGGTACAGGGCGCCCGAATCGAGGTAATGCCAGCCCAGGCGCGCCGCGACCAGCCGGCTGATGGTGCCCTTGCCGGAGCCTGAAGGGCCGTCGATGGTGAGGACTGGAGTGGGTTTCGCCATGTTCTGGATCCGATATTCCAACGCGCAGGTGTGCGGGCCGCGGACGCACTTCATGCAACGCGTGTCCGCCGCCGTTTCCAGGATCGCCTCGCGGCCATCCTGCCACGTCAATTCACGCGCACGGTCGGCATCGTAACGGCAGCATCATCGGCGCGTAACCCGCCCGATCGCATCATGATCGGGCTGCTCCGACCGAGCCGCGTGCCATTCCAGCCGACGCTCGGAAGCGCCTGGAAAGTGGCGGAGCCGCGCAATGATCGACGACCGCAACCGTGGTGGCAGAGGCGGTGCACGCCGCTCAGCTTGATCGATCAGGATTCCCGTGGAACCAAAGGAGAGTGCCATGTCCGAACGAGCCATCGTCGCCGTATTCCCAACTTCCAACGCTGCCTACGACGCCGCGAGCGCCATCCGTACGCTGGCCGGCGACAAGGCGATCGATTTCAAGGTGAAGGCGGGCGCCATGTTCAGCAAGGACGCGAAGGGGAACATCATTCCCCTTGAAGAAAAGGATCGCCCGCTTTGGGGCACCCTGGCCGGGGGCCTGGCCGGCGGCCTGATCGGCCTGGTTGGCGGCCCCGCCGGTGCCGTCGCCGGCTCCGCCATCGGCGCGACCGCAGGCCTGGCCACCGACACCATCGGCGCCGCCTTCGATACCGACTTCGTCCAGTCCATTGCCTCCGACGTCAGGCCCGGCGACACCGCCGTGGTCGTCGAAGCCAACGAAAACAGCACCGAGCCGGTCGATGCGATCGTCCGCCTGAACGGTGGCCGGATCCACCGCAGCGAACTGAACTGAAAGGCCCATGCCGGCCGCGCCATCGGCGTGGCCGGTGCCTCCGTCGATGCGCCCGGCGGGTGGTGATCGGCCGCATGCAAGCACTTGAATCGGTGGGGAAAGTCCCGCTAGAATGCGCGGCTGCGTTTTCCTCCATCCATCCAGCCGAGATTCCATCATGAAGGTCCTGTCCTCCCTGAAGTCGGCGAAGGCCCGCCACCGCGACTGCAAGGTCGTCCGCCGCCGCGGCAAGGTCTTCGTGATCTGCAAGTCCAACCCGCGCTTCAAGGCGCGCCAGCGCTAAGCGCGTTCGGGCTTCGCCTCGAAAGGCCGCCGCAAGGCGGCCTTTTGCGTTTCGTGCCGGGAACCACGCCACATCGACGCGCCGCGCCGTAGCCTTACACTCCCGTCTTTCGCCCAACGCCTGGAGTTCGCCATGACCCTTCGTTTCGGCACCATCCTGCTCGCGCTCCTCGTCGCCTCGGCACCGGTCGCCGCGGAAACCCTGCTGGTCGAACGCGTGCAGCAGGAAAACCGCGCCGCGATGCCCGCCCGCGGCATGAACATGGCCCAGGTGCAGTCCCGCTTCGGCGCGCCCAGCGACCGCCTCGACCCGCGCGGCGGGCAGAAGCGCGCATGGCCGACGATCCACCGCTGGACCTACCCCGGCTTCGTGGTCTATTTCGAACACGACAAGGTGATCGACGCCGTCGCCATCCAGGCCGACGCCAACGAGATCGGGCCCAAGCCTCCGATCCGCTGATGACTCCTCCCCTGCGTTTCCCCGCGGAGTGGGAACCCCAGTCCGCGGTCCTGATTGCTTGGCCGCATGCCGGCACCGACTGGGCCGAACGGCTGGCCGCGGTCGAGGACACCTACATCGCGCTCATCGCCGCGATCACGCGTTTCGAGAACGCGGTGGTCTGCGTGGCCGACGACGACATCGAGACCTACGCCGACATCCGCCTGCGCTCGAACCGCGTGGACATGGATCGCGTGCGCTTCGCCACCGTGCCCTACGACGACACCTGGCTGCGCGACAGCGGGCCGATCTCGCTGATCGAAGGCAGCGCGTTCCGGCTGCTCGATTTCCGCTTCACCGGCTGGGGCGGCAAGTTCGAGGCCGGCGACGACGACCGATTGATCGAACGCCTCGAGGCAACCGGCCTGTTTCGCGGCGCGAGGCGCACGCCCATCGATTTCGCACTGGAAGGCGGCGCCATCGACACCGACGGCGCGGGCACGCTGCTGACCACCTGGCAATGCCTGCACGAACGCCATCCGCAGGCATCACGCGAGGATCTCACCGAAAAGCTCGCCGGCTGGCTGCACCAGAACCGGGTGCTGTGGCTCGACCACGGCTATCTTGAGGGCGACGACACCGACGCCCATATCGATACCCTCGCCCGCTTCGCGCCGAACGACGCCATCGTGTTCCAGGCCTGCGACGACGCATCCGATTCGCACCACGCCGAACTCAATGCGATGGCCGGTGAAATCGCCGCGCTGCGCACGCAGGACGGCCGGCCGTACCGGCTGTTTCCCTTGCCGTGGCCGCAACCGATCCTCGACGGCGGGCGTCGCCTCGCCGCGAGCTATGCGAATTTCCTCATCATCAACGGCGCAGTGCTGATGCCGGCCTACGGCGACGCTGCCGACGTTGCCGCTGCCGCGGTGCTGGCCGAAGCGTTCCCCGATCGCGAAATCGTGCAGATTCCCTGCCGCCCGCTGATCTGGCAGAACGGCAGCCTGCATTGCCTGACCATGCAATTGCCCGAAGGACTGGTGTGATGTCCAAGCATTCGAAACTCCCGGTCGCGCTCGTGCAGGAAAAGAACCACGGCGACGCCGAGGCCAACCTCGCCGTCATCGAACAGCGCGTGGCCGACGCGGCGAAATCCGGCGCGAAGCTGGTGTTGCTGCAGGAACTGCACAACGGCGCCTATTTCTGCCAGCACGAATCGGTGGACGAATTCGACCTGGCCGAACCCATCCCGGGCCCGAGCACCGAGCGCCTCGGCAAGCTCGCGAAACAGCACGGCGTGGTGCTGGTGAGTTCGCTGTTCGAGAAGCGCGCGACCGGCCTGTACCACAACACCGCGGTGGTGTTCGACGCCGACGGCTCGACCGCCGGCAAGTACCGCAAGATGCACATCCCCGACGACCCGGGTTTCTACGAGAAGTTCTACTTCACGCCCGGCGACCTCGGCTTCACCCCGATCGACACCAGCGTCGGTCGCCTCGGCGTGCTGGTGTGCTGGGACCAGTGGTATCCGGAAGGCGCGCGGCTGATGGCGCTCGCCGGTGCGGAGCTGCTGCTCTACCCCACCGCGATCGGCTGGGATCCGAACGATGCGCAGGACGAGAAGAACCGCCAGCGCGATGCCTGGGTGTTGTCGCATCGCGGGCATGCGGTCGCGAACGGCCTGCCGGTGCTGAGCTGCAATCGCGTCGGCCACGAGCAATCGCCGCTGGATGCCGCCGGCATCGATTTCTGGGGCAACAGCCACGTGCTCGGCCCGCAGGGCGAATTCATCGCCGAGGCCGGCACCGAACCGACCATCCTCCTGGCCGAAGTCGACATGCAGCGCAGCGAACACGTGCGCCGGATCTGGCCGTTCCTGCGCGATCGCCGCATCGATGCGTATGGCGATCTGACGAAACGCTACCGTGACTGACGCCACCGAGGCGGTCACCGCCGACTGGACCACGCAACCGCATGTCGAAGTCGAACGCGGCGGTGTGCGTTACACCCTGCTCGGCACCGCGCACGTGTCGAAGGCGAGCCTGGACGCGGTGCGCGCGGCGATCGACGCCGGTGGCTACGATGCAATCGCGGTCGAACTCGACGCGCAACGCCTGCAGGCGCTGACCGACCCGCAGGCGCTGGCCAAACTCGACCTGGTCAAGGTGATCCGCGACGGCAAGGTCGCGCTGTTCGCCGCCAACCTCGGCCTCGCCGCCTACCAGCGCCGGCTCGCCGAGCAACTCGGCATCGAACCCGGCGCCGAACTCAAGGCCGCGGCGACCGAAGCGCAGGCGCGCGGCCTGCCGTTGCACCTGATCGACCGCGACGTCGGCATCACCTTCCGCCGCGTGTCTTCGGGGCTGGGTTGGTGGGCGCGCGCGAAACTCGGCGCGGGCCTCGTGACCAGCCTGTTCGCGCGCGAGGACGTGGGCGAGGACCAGATCGAGAGGCTCAAGGAAGGCGACATGCTCGAGGCCAGCTTCGGCGAATTCGCCGAAGCCAGCCCCGACCTGTATGCACGCCTGATCGACGAACGCGACCAGTACATGGCGGCGAAACTGCGCGCGACCGCCGGCGATGCAAAGACGGTATTGGCGGTGGTCGGCGCCGGCCACCTGCAAGGCCTTGCCCGCTACCTGCGCGAGGAAACGCGCGAGCCGGGCGCGCTGTGCGCGGAACTGGATTTCGTCGCGAAGAAGCGCCGCATCCCGTGGTTCACCCTGATCCTCACCGCGCTGGTCGTCGGCGGCATCGCCTGGGGCATCCACCACGGCGGCCTCGCGCTCGGCGCGAACCTGATCTGGCAATGGGTGATCTACACCGCCGGCTTCACCGCGCTCGGCGCGCTGCTCGCCGGCGCGAATCCGCTCAGCATTCTGGTCGGCACCGTCGTCGCGCCGTTCAAGCCGTTCCGCCCGGGCATGCCCTCGGGCATGTTCAGCGCGCTGGTCGAACTGCGCACGCGCAAACCGGCGTATGGGGACTTCCTTGCCCTGCGCGACGACGCGCAGACCGTGCGCGGCTGGTATCGAAACCGGGTGACGCGCGTGGTGCTGGTATTCATGCTGACCAACCTCGGCACCATCGCCGGCGAGTGGCTCGCGGGATTGCGCATCCTCGGCAAGTTGATGCATTGACCGCGCCACTTGACGCGGTCATACCTTGGTCATACCATCGATGCATGAAAGTCGCCATCTCGCTGCCCGATCCGGTGTTCGACGCCGCTGAGAAACTGGCCGGCCGCATGCAGGTGTCGCGCAGCCAGTTGTATGCACAGGCCATCACCGAGTTCCTGAGCCACCGCCAGGGCTCGCGCGTCACCGAACAACTGGATGCCGTTTACGCGGCCGCGCCCGCCAAGGTCGATTCCGCCCTCGCCTCGGCCCAGCATCGCGCGCTCGACGATGAAGCGTGGTGAGGTCTGGTGGGCGGAACTGGCGGATCCGCTCGGTTCCGCTCCAGGATTCCGCCGCCCCGTGCTCGTCATTCAGTCCGATCCGTTCAACGCCAGTCGAATCGGCACGGTCATCGTCGCGGCGATCACGTCCAATCTGAGCCGCGGCGAGGCGCCCGGCAATGTCCGCCTGTCGAAATCGGAGTCCGGCTTGTCGAGGCCGTCCGTGGTCAACGTTTCGCAACTGCTGACCGTGGATCGCGCAATCCTCTCGCGCAAGGTGAAGACTCTGCCCGCGGCGGCGATGGCGACAGTGGACGCTGGCTTGAAACTGGTGCTGGCTTTGCACTGATCGTGCCGGAACCTCGGTACCATCGCCGGCGAGTGGTTCGCGGGATTGCGCATCCTCGGGAAGTTGATGCATTGATTGCTTTTCCCTCTCCCCCATGAGGGAGAGGGTGCCCGACTGCGGGCGCAGGAGCGCTCGCGAACAGCGAAGCTGGCCCGAAGGGCGAGCGCCATGGATGGCGCGAGTAATGCGGGAGAGGGGTTGCGCTTGACCGGTTTTCAGGTGCGGCGCAGGATGAAATCGTCGCCCCGAATTCGGACCGTAACGATAATTAGGTACTTCGCATGAACACCCCAGTCTCGATGGAAACTTCAGTAAGCCTCAGACAGGCTTTTCTTGTAATGCACGCATACCTACATCAGCACTGGGAATCCGTAGGTAAACCTGATGCAGTCGGCGATGTGCTCTCCGAGACATCGCTGTGGAATACGGCGAGTGGGGGCAAAGAACCGATGGACGGTTCTGTTTTTCCTAGATGGTTGCGATGCGCACAAGCCGTGCTTGCAGCTGAGGAAACCCCGGATGGTTACCGCGGGGCCGACATTCTACTCGACGGTCAGCCACCAACGATCAAAGTCAATCGGTGATTTCGCACCTAACAATTTCTTTTTACCGATAACGAATGATTGAAGCAAAGAAAAAGCGGGCTTTCGCCCGCTTTTTCGTTTCAATCGTTGGTTACCCCTCACCCGCATTACTCGCGCCATCCATGGCGCTCGCCCTTCGGGCCAGCTTCGCTGTTCGCGGGCGCTCCTGCGCCCGCAGTCGGCGCCCTCTCCCGCGCTTCGCGGGGAGAGGGAAAAGCATGATCACTCCGCACTGATCGCCGCGACCGCCACCGCCGGCCCCGGGTCGCCGCGGCGCAACTTGGCGCGTTCGACAAGTTTCCTCGTCGCGTTGCGCAGGTCGTCGAGCAGCGCGTAGATCGTCGGCAGGAACAGCAGGCTGACGATGGTCGAGAACGCGAGGCCACCGGCGATCGCGCGCGCCATCGGGTAATACGGCGGGCCGTCGCCGCCGATCTGGGTCGTGGTCATCGCGATCGGCACCATCGCCAGGATCGCCGTGCCCATCGTCATCAGGATCGGGCGCAGGCGTTCGCGGCTGCCTTCCACCAGCGCATCGGTGCGCGACAGTCCGCGCCGGCGCAGGTTGTTGATGTGCTCGATCATCACGATGCCGTTGTTCACCACCACGCCCATCAGCACCAGGATGCCGATGAAGGCCATGATGTTGAACTCTGTGCCGGTGATCCAGAACAGCCAGAACACGCCGAACACCGAGAACAGCACGCCGGACATGATCGCCGACGGGAACAGCAGCGATTCGAACACCGCGGCCATCACCACGTAGATCATCACCAGCGCGATCAGCAGGTTGAAGAACATCTGGTTCTGCGCGTCCTGGTCGTCCTGGAAACCGCCGCCGTCGAAGCTGTAGCTGTAGCCGTCCGGGAATGCCATGCCCTTCAGCGTTTCCTCCATCGCCTTGTGCGCGTCGGGCATGGTCACCTTGGGCGCGAGGTTGGCCTTGATGGTGAGCGTGGTCTGGCGGTTGGTGCGCTGGATCTGGGTCGCGGCGGGCTTCACCTGCACGTCCACCATCGCCAGCAACGGCACGCTGCGGCCATCGGGCGAACGCACGGTGAAGCCGGACAGGTCCTCGACGCGGTAATTCTGCGCGCCGGCGAAACGCACCCACACCGGCACCTCGTTGTCGCCGCGGCGGAACTCGCGCAGCGGCGCACCGCGCAACGCGAGGCCGACGAACTGCGCCACCTGCTGCGCGCTGAAGCCGAATGCGGCCGCGCGCTCGCGGTCCACGTGCACGTTGAGCTCGGTGTTCTGGTCGCCGGCGTCGATGCGCACGTCGCGCAGTTCCTTGCGGTGGGCGAGGATCGGCACCACGTCCTCGCCGATCGACTGCAGCACCTGGGTGGAATCGCCGACCAGTTGCACCTGCACGTCCTGTCCCGGCTGGCCACCACCCGGGCCACCTCCGCCGCCATCACCGATGCCGATGTCGGCGCGCGCGGACTTCGGCAATTCCTTGCGGATCGCCTCGATCAGCGGCTTGGTTTCGCTGGCCTTGCCGGTATCGAAGGTCAGGCGGGTGCCGGCGTCGCCCTGCTCGCTCCACCACGAATAGATCTGGGAGACATGGAAACGCTTGCGGTTGGCATCGACGAACTTCTCGACGCGCAGGATCTCGGCCGACATCTGCTCCTTGGTGTAGCTGCCCTTCCACTGGTAGTAGATGTTGGTCTCGTTGCCACCATCGTTGCCGAACATGTTCTTCTTGGTCAGCTGCATCGGCACCAGGCTGATCGCGATGATCAGGACGATGCCGGCCACGCTCCAGCCGCGGTGTTCCAGCGTCCAGCGCAGCAGTTTTGCGTAGCGCTTCTGCAGGCGCGGGATCAGGCCGCGTTCGTCGCGCACCGCCGGCGGGGTCTTCAGCCGCGCCGAGAGCATCGGGATCAGGCTGACCGCGACCAGCCACGAGGCCAGCAGCGATACCGAGATGGTGATCGCGATCTGGGCGAGGTAGATGCTGAGGAAATTGCGTTCGCCGAACAGGTTGGGCACGAACACGATGCAATGGCAGAGCGTGCCCGCGGTCAGCGCGATCGCGACGTGGCGGGTGCCGAGGATCGAGGCCAGCCGCGGCTGGCCGGGCATGCGTTCGCGTTCCTGGTAGATGCTTTCGACCACCACCACCGCGTTGTCGACCAGCATGCCGACCGCGAGCAGCAGGCCCATCATCGACAGGATGTTCAGGGTCACGCCGGCGAAGTACATGAAGCCGAGCGTCATCACGAAACAGATCGGAATCGCGAGCGTGACCATCAGCGTCGACGGCCAGTGGCGGAGGAAGAAATACAGCACCGTGATCGACAGCAGCAGGCCGATGCCGCCGGCTTCGGCGAGCTCGGTGAGCGATTTGGTGACGTTCTCGCCCTGGTTGTCGATGACCTTGATCTGCAGGTCGGACAGATCCGGCTGCGCGCGGATCGCATTGACCTCGGCCAGCGCCGCGCTCGAGACCTGCACCAGGTTGGCGTTGCGTTCCTTGAAGATGTCGAGGCCGACCGCGCGTTCGCCGTCGAGCCTGCGCCCGGTGTCGACCTCGCCCGGCTTGAGGTGCACGTCGGAGATATCACCCAGGCGCGTGCCGTCCTGCGCGATCACCAGGTCGCGCAACTGCTGCAGGTCGGTGACCTCACCCACCGGCTGCACCCGCAGGCGCTGGCCGCCGTCGTCGATCTCGCCGGCCGACACCGAAAAATTCACCGACTGCAGGCGCGTGGTCAGGTCGTTGAGGCTGATTCCGTGCGCGGTCAGGCGGTCGGGCTGGATCGCGATTTCGACCTCGTTCTGCGGCACGCCGGACACGTCCACGCGGGCGACGCCGGGAATGCGCTCGATCCGCCGCTTGAACTCGCGATCGATCATGTCGTATTGGCCGACGAGGTCCTGCTTGCTGGCGAGGCGCACGCGCAGCACCGGCTGGTCGGTGGTCGAGAACTTCAGCACCTGGTAGCGCTTGAGGTCGTCCGGCAGTTCGTCGCGGATCGCATCGAGGCGCTCGCGCGCCTCCGACGCGGCGATAGCGACATCGCGGCTCCAGTCGGAGAACTGCATGAACACCTGCGCGCCGTCCGAGCGTGCGTTCGAGTCCATGCGCTTGATCCCGCTCATCGTCGCCAGCGCTTCCTCGGCCGGGCGCAGCACGGTGCGTTCCACTTCCTCCGGGGTCGAGCCGGTGTAGGGCAAGGCCACGAAGATGAAGGGCGGCGAGACCTCGGGGAAGGATTCCAGCGGCAACCGCACCGCCGCGATCAGGCCGATCACGAACAAGGACACGAAGAACATGATCGTCGTGACCGGCCGCTTGATGCTGAGTTCGGCGATGCTCATGCCTGCGTCCTCACCCGATCGCCTGAACGCCGCGAGAACGCGGCCAGCGCCACGCCTGCCACGCGATGGACAGGGTCAACGCGATCTCGACGACGCCGAACAATTTGTAGAAATACCAGGCGCCCTGCACCGCCATCGCCATGACGGCCGCATAGAACACGCCAAGCACGATGTTGGCGATGCGGCAGGCGCGTGACGGCAGCAATACCGAGAGCACGACCATCAGCGCCGGCACGATCAGCAGCAGCGAAGTCCCGACCAACGCGCCCTGCGTCGCCGGTCCGAACGCCAGTTGCCCGCCGATCATGTCCTGCAATTTCCCGGGCACGTACAGCTCGAAATAATCGCCGTAGACGTAGCAGAACATCGTTGCCGCCCACAGCAGCGCCAGCTTGACCCGCACATTGACCGGCGCGGTTTCCAGCGGCGCGCGGAACCGCGATCCCGCGCTCATGCCGCGCCCTCGCCCAGTGCATCGCCTTCGTGGCGCAGGCCTTCGGCCACTTCCTCGGCATCGTGGCGCGCGCGTCGGCCGCGTTCGGCGTAGTACTCGTCGCTCTTACGGTCGAGCAGGTCGTACACCACCGGGATCACCACCAGGGTCAGTAGCGTCGATACCAACAGGCCGCCGATCACCGTGATCGCCATCGGCGAACGCACTTCCGCACCTTCGCCGAAGGCCAGCGCCAGCGGCAGGAAGCCGAACAGCGTGCACAGGGTCGTCATCATGATCGGGCGCAGTCGCGAACGCGCGCCCTCGACCAGCGCTTCACGCTTGTGCACGCCGGTTTCGCGCAATTGGTTCACCTTGTCGATCAGGATGATCGCGTTCTTCACCACCAGGCCGACCAGCAGGATCAGGCCGATGAACACCACCGCCGACACCGGCGAGCGCGTGAGCAGCAGCGCCAGCACCGCGCCGACCATGGCCAGCGGGATGGTGAACAGGATCACGAACGGGTGCAGCAGCGATTCGAACTGCGAGGCCATGACCAGATAGACCAGGAACACGGCGAGGCCGAACGCGAACAGCAGCGAGCGCACCGATTCGCCCAGTTCCTCGCCCTGCCCGCCGATGTGCAGGCGCACGTCGGGGCCGAGCGGGTTCTGTCGCGCCATCGTGTTCACCTCGCGCACCGCGGTGCCGAGGTCGATGCCGCGCAGGTTGGCCGAGACCAGCGCCACCCGGATCTGGTCGGCGCGGTGGATTTCGCTCGGGCCGGTGGTCTGCACGACATCGGCGACGGAATCGAGCGTCACCGGGTTGCCGCCGCCGGGATTCACGATCAGGCGCTTGATGTCCTCCACCGAGGAACGCTGGTCGGCCTGCGCGCGCACCAGCACGTCGATCTTGCGGTCGCGGAAGCTGTAGCGGGTGGCGACGTCGCCGGCGACCTTGTTCACCACCACGTCGGCGATCTGGCGCGTGGTCAGGCCGAGCGCGCCGGCGCGTTGCTGGTCGAAGCGGATCTGGATCTCGGGGAAACCCTGCTCCACCGAGGATTTCACGTCGGCGTAGTGCGGGTTCGCGCGCAACAACTGCACCAGCTTCTGGCCAGCCTTTTCGATGGTCGGCAGATCCTGGCCGCTGAGTTCGATTTCCAGCGGCGTGGACAGGCTGAACAGTTGCGGCCGGCTGAAATCGACCTGCGCGCCGGTGTGGCCCTGCATGCTCTGGCGCAGGGATTCGGTTTCGCGCGCCTCGACCTGCTTGCTGCCGCCATCGGCCATGATCACGGTCAGCTTGCCGATGTTCTCGCCGCTTTCGGTCGGGTTGGCGTCGAGCCGCGTGCCGGTGCCGCTGACCGCATACAGCGCGCGGATGCCCTCGTCCTTGGCGTGCTGTTCCTGCAGCGAACGCACCAGCGCGTCGGTTTCGGCGAGCGGCGTGCCCGGCGGCAGTTTCACCGTCATGTCGAAGCGATCCTGCGCGAGCTGCGGAATCAGGTCCGCACCGAGCATCGGCACCGCGAGCAGGGTCAGCCCGAACGCGACCGCGGCCGCGATCAGCACGCGCTTGGGCCGCAGCAAGGCACCCGGCAGCAGCCTCAGGTAAGCGGCTTCGGCGCGCGCATACGGCTTCATCGCCAGGTCGCTGAGCTTGCGCATCACCGGACCGATGACGGCGACGAGGCCGCGCCAGACGCGTACCACCAGCCAGGCGAGGCCGAAGAACGCGCCGCGCACGCCGGCGCCGATGCCGCGCTTGCCGGTCGCGACCGGCTTCAACCATTTGCGCGAAGGCTGCCACTGCGGATGCGGCGCTTCCTCGGGGAACGCCATCGGCGGACGGCCCTTGAGCGCGCTGAGCATCGGGATCAGGGTCATCGCCACGCATAGCGAGATCGCGATGGCGATCGCCACGGTCAGCGCCTGGTCGCGGAACAGTTGCCCGGCGATGCCCTGCACGAACACCAGCGGCAGGAACACCGCAATCGTCGTCAGGGTGGAGGCGAACACCGCCATGCTCACCTCGCGGGTGCCGGCGATGGCGGCCTCGATCACGCCGAGCCCGCGTTCGCGCGCCTTGGCGATGGATTCGAGCACGACGATGGAATCGTCGACGACCAGGCCAGTGGCCAGCGCGAGGCCGCCGAGCGACATCACGTTCAGGCTGAGGTCGAGCCGGCCCATGAAGAAGAACGTGGCGATGATCGACACCGGCAACGACAGCGAGATCACGAAGGTGCTCCAGCCATCGCGCAGGAACAGGAAGATGATCAGGATCGCGAGCGCGCCGCCGATCACCGCATCGACCTTCACGTCGTGGATCGCGTTGCGGATGAACTGCGACTGGTCGTCGATCACGGTCAGTTCGGCGTCGGAAGGAATCTGGTCCTTGAGTTCGGCCAGCTTCTTCTGCACCGCGTCCGCGGTGGCGACGGTGTTCGCGTCGCCTTCCTTGTAGATCGCGAGTTCCACCGCTTCCTTGCCGCCGAGGCGGATGATCGCCTCGCGTTCCTTGTGGCCCTGGCGCACGGTCGCGATGTCGCCCAGGCGTAGCGCCTGCCCACCGGCGGCGGCCGTGCTGCTGCCCGCGCTGCTTTGCGCAAGCGCCGCCATCACGCTCATGTCGCCGCTGGCGGCCGCGACCCGCATCGCCTGGTCGGCGCCGCTGTCGCCGGTACTCGCTGCGCGCGTGGTCACCAGCATGTTGCGGATCTGGTCGAGGTCGGCGAACTGGTTGACGGTGCGCACGAGGTAGCGCTGCGAACCTTCTTCGAGCCGGCCGCCGGAGACGTTGATGTTCTCGTCCTTCAGGCGCTGGATCACGGTCTCGACCGGAATGCCGAGCGCGGCCAGCTTCTGCTGGTCGATGTCGACCTGGATCTCGTCCTCGAGGCCGCCGCCGACCTTGACCGCGGCCACGCCCGAGACCGGTTCCAGTTTCTTCTTCAGGTCGTCGTCGGCGTAGCGGCGCAGTTCGGTCAGGCGCCGCAATTCGTCGCCGCCATTGCCCTTGTCCGAGAGCGCGAGGCGCAGGATCGGCTCGGTCGAGGGATTGAAGCGCAGCAGCACCGGTGCCTTGGCTTCCAGCGGAAGTTGCAACGCCTCCATCTTGTCGCGCACTTCGAGGCTGGCCTGGTCCATGTCGGTGCCCCAGGCGAACTGCAGCACCACGTCGCTCTGCCCGGTGCGCGACACCGAGCTGAGCTTGCGCAGGTTCTTGACCACACCGACCGCTTCCTCGACCGGCTGCGTCACCAGCGTCTCGATCTCGGTCGGCGCCGCGCCGGTGTATTCGGTGCGCACCGTGAGCGTGGGATAGCTGAGGTCGGGCAGCAGGTTGACCTTGAGGTCGCGCAAGGCGATCAGGCCGAACAGCACGAAGGTCAGCGTCACCATCGCCACCGTCACCCGGCGACGGGTACAAAATTCCACGAGGCCGCGTGCAGTCTTCGCGGCCCCGGCCGATGCGGCGCTCATTGCTTCGCGCCCGTCTTGGGAACCGCCTTCGTCGCCACCTTCGCCGGCTGCGCGCCGAGCACCTGCACCGCGCTGCCTTCGCGCAGCGCCACCTTGCCGGCGGTGACGACCTGTTCGCCGGGCTTGAGCCCGGACAGCACCTCGGCCCATTCGCCGTCCATGTACCCGAGCTTCACCGGCACCCGCGCCGCCTTGCCGGCGCGCGCGACGAACACCGCGGGATCGGATTCGTCGTCGAGCAGCGCGGTGCGCGGGATGACCAGCGCATTCGCACGCTGGTCGTAGTCGATGCGGATGCGCCCGAACATGCCCGGCTGCAGCAGGCCGCCGCCTTCGAACGCGCAGACCACGCGGAAGGTGCCGCTACCCGAGTCCACCACCGGCGCGATGCGATCGACCTTGCCGGCGAACGACTTGCCCGGCAATGCATCCACCTGCAGCGCGACCGGCAGGCCGGCTTTCAGCGTTTCCAGGTCGCGTTCTGGCACGTTGAGCGTGGCCTCGAGCCGCGAGTTGTCGACGATGCGGAAGATCGGCGTGTTGATCTGCACGAAGTTGCCGGGCTTGATCGAACGCGAGGCGATCACGCCGGAGATCGGCGCCACCACGTCGGTGTAGGAAAGCTCCAGCCTGGTCATGTTGTAGCTGGCGCGGGCATTCTCCAGGTCGTACTTGAGCTGGTCGAGGTCGTTGGCGCTGACCATCTTCTGCGCCGCGAGGGTGCGGGCACGGGAGTAGTTGGCTTCCAGCTTGCGCACCTGCGCCTCGGCCTGCGCCGCCTGCAACGCGGGGCGCGCGCGGTCGATCCGCACCAGCACCTGTCCGGCACGGACCGCCTGGCCTTCCTGGGCCAGCACCTGCAAGGCCACGCCGGAGGTCTTGGCCACCACCTGCGATTCGCCGCGCGCCTCCAGCGGCGCGGTGCCGCTGTAGCTGGCCGCGATCGGGCGACGCGCCACGGCGGCGACTTCAACCGGAATGGCATCGGGACCCTTGTCCACGTCCTTGGCCTGGGCTTCGCCATCGCCTTTCTTGCAGCCGGCGAGCAGGGCGAGAGCAAGGCAGGCGGCAACGGTGAACGCGGGCAACGAACGCAGGGCGCGTCCGGAAAAGCGGGGGGAGGAAGGCAGCATCGGGGCGGGCCTGTCTGGTGTTGTAGGTAGGTATATCACCTTGCCTGCGGGCGCCCATGCGCCGAAGGTCATGGTGCCGTTGTTCCGTGGATGCGCGGACCCCGCGTTCCGTTGCATCTCGAGCGCACGCTATACTTTCGTGAATGCGTTTCGCGATGACGGAACGCACCACTCCAACACCGGGAACACCCGATGCGACTGTCGACTTTCGCCGCATTCCTCGTCCTTGCGCTGCCCGCCGGCGCCTTCGCCCAGGACGCCGCCGCCCCTGCCAGCAGCGCTGCTCCTGCAAGCGCCGCCCCCGCCAGCGCAGCTCCTGCCACTGCCCTGGTCGGCGACGCTGCCCGCGGCAAGCCGCTGACCTACACCTGCCAAGGGTGCCACGGCATCACCGGCTACAAGAATGCCTATCCGAACTACCACGTGCCGCGCATCGGCGGGCAGTCGGCGACGTTCCTGACCAACGCGCTGATGGAATACCGCGCCGGCGCGCGCAAGCACCCGACCATGCAGGCACAGGCGCAGAGCTTCTCCGAGCAGGACATCGCCGACATCGCCGCCTATCTTTCCGGAGTGGACAAGTGAGCCGCGCCATGACGAAGACCCTTCTCGCCACCGCGCTGTGCGCGCTCGCCCTCGCCGCCTGCAGCAGTGCCAACGACGTCCCGGCCGAGCATTCGCAGGCCGACCGTTCCGAAGGCCATACCCGTTCCTCCTCGGGCCTGCCACAAGGCCACGTCGATGCCGGCCAGCAGCTGGCCGAAGCCAAGGGCAAGGCCACCGGCCAGGCCTGCGTGGACTGCCACGGCGCCGAGGGCAATGCGCCGATCGACGCGAGCTATCCGATGATCGGCGGCCAGTACCACGATTACATCGCGCACTCGCTGCAGATGTACCGCGACGGCGACCGTTCCGGCAGCCCGACCACGGACCTGATGGCCTCGCAGGCGAAGGAACTCAGCGACCAGCAGATCGCGGATCTTTCCGCCTACTTCGGTTCGCGCCCGACCAAGCTGCACGACCTGCAGCACCAATAAGCAATTCGATTCGATCTAACGAAAAAGGAGCCGCGCGGCTCCTTTTTTGTTACTGCCCATGTCGTATTTTCCCGTAGGAGCGCCCATTTGGGCGCGACCAACTGCGTAATCAATCCATGTCGCGCCTTGAAAGGCGCCCCTACAGGAACGAGGAATTCCAATACGGGTAGTCGCCAATCAACCCGCATAAGGCGGGTTAAAACCCGCCCTACGAATTGCGACGTCATGTAGGGCGAGTCTTGACCCGCGCTGCCACGCCGGAAGCCGATGTCGCGACTGCCGTCGCTCCTACAAAGGTAAGCCATTGCCGTGGCCGTCAAGGCTGCGGCGGTTTCTTCAGGCTGTCCTGGTCTTCCTGCAACTCCGGCTTCCACGGAATATCCGGCGGCGGTCGCGCGCCTGCTTCCTGATCCTGCATGTTCGGATCGGTGACGTAGCAACCGCCGCCGAGCTGCAGGATCGAAATCACGCAATGGATCTTCTTCGAGGTTCCGGGAATCGGGATCTCGGTCTGCTTGACGCCCTTGCGCACCCATTCCTCCAGCAGGGTTTCGCGCGGCAGCCAGTACTGGTCGAACATCGTCGGCGTGTAGTTGTTCGGCGGGCGTTTCAGCCAGGTGCCGTTGCGGTCGATCGCCTCGCGCGTCCAGGTGTCGTAACCCGGCGGATAACCGCCGCCCGGCGCGGAGGAACTGCCCGGCGGCAAACGCGGCGTGCCATCCGAATTCAGCACGCCATTGCGCTGTCCGGCATTGGCGCCGGGACGATTGCGGTTGGAATCGCCCCAGTCGTCGCCGCGTTTCGGCGTCAGCCAAGCGCCGGGTTTGGACACGGTCGACGGGCCGCTGCCCGGCGCGGCGGTATTCGCCAGCGTGCCGCTGCTGGGCTGCGGCTGCGCGTTGTTGCCCGGTGCGGAAGGCGCGGCGGTCGATGCGGACGAAGGCGCAGCATTCGGTGATCGCGCGCTCTCGGTTCCCGGTTTCGTGGCCAGTGGCACGTCACGCGACTGCAGCGTCGCCTGCCCTTGCAGCGAAGGCGCGGTGGTCGGCTTCGTCTGCTGCAACGCGGGCGTTGCGATTTGCGGCAAAGCCTGCGGCAGCGGGATTTCGCGCGCGGAAAGCGTAGGCGTGGTCGCGCGCAGCGTCGGCGTCGGCGAAGGCTGCGTCGCCAGTTGTGGCGTCGCCACGCTGGGCAGCGGCACCGGTTGTTCGGCCAGCGGCACCTCGCGCGACTGCAACGGCACTTCGACCCGCGGCTGCGCCAGCGTCGGCCGCAGTTGCGGCGGCGACGTCGGCGGCAATGCGAACCGCGGATCCGGAAGCGGGGTTTCGGTCACGACCAGCGGTTGGTCGGCAAGCGGTGTCGTTTCCGCAGGCGTCTGCGCGGGCGGCTGGGTCGATTCGGAAGCAGCTGCGTCCGGCGCGGATTGTGCTGCGGCGCTCGCCGAACCCGCTGCCGGATTCGCCGAAGGCTGGGTCGATGGCTTCTGCTGCGATGGCGCGGCGCTTTCCTTCGCGCCGCCACCCGGCACGTCCGGCGTGCCTTCGCCGATGAATTCCACCTGCACAACGTCCTCGCCCTGCGGCGGTGGCGCGACGCCGATGCGCACCGTCGCCAGCCACAGCAGCAGGACGAACAGCACCAGGTGCACCAGCAGCGTGGTCGTGAGCGCGACGATGCGATCGCGGCGCTGGTCCTCGCTGGCGGGCTGCCATTGCTGCCGCCACAGCGCGGCGAAGGATTGCCAATCGTTGAGCAGCGGGCTGCGCGGCGCCGGTCGCGCGAGTTCGCGGCCGAGGAAGATCGCGACGATCGCATCCGCCGTCGCGCCGCGCACCGCGCCGATGCGTTCGACCATCGCCGCGAACCAGGCGCGCCAGCCCGGCGGGAATTCGCCTACGGGACGCGCATCCGCGGCGCGGAACCACAATCGCGACGAACGCGGGCGTTCGAGCAGTGCCGCAATCAGGTCGGAGGCGCTGAACACGCGGCGCGCGCCCGGGTGCCGTCAGGCCGCGTCGCGCGGGATGTACGGCGCGGTGCCGCTGTCGTGATCGGTGGCGTCGAGCACCGCGGTCACCTCCGGCACGCGTTCGCACAAGGTCTTCTCGATGCCCTGCTTCAGGGTCACGTCGGCCATGCCGCAACCATGGCAGCCGCCGCCGAAGCGCAGCAGCACGCTGCCGTCGGCGCGCACTTCCTCCACCGCGACGTGGCCGCGGTGCTGCGCGAGCTGCGGGTTGATCTCGCGCTCCACCACCCAGCGCACGCGTTCGACCAGCGATGCGGATTCGGCCGGCGCCTCGCCCTTGATCTTCGGCGCGCGGATCTGCAACTGGCCGCCGGTGGCGCCGGTTTCGTAATCGATCTCGGCGCCGTCGAGGAACGACACGCTGGCCGCGTCCAGCCACAGGGTGAAGCCGTCGCAATCCACCGCCCATTCGTCGCCGGAAAGATCGCCGGGTTCGGCGAACTCCAGGCGCACGTCGGCGGTGGGCGTGCCCGCGTTCATCGCCGCCAGGCGCACGCCGAGGCCAGGCAGGCCCTCGCGTTCGAGGAGCTTGCGGAAGTGCGTTTGCGCGGATTCGGAAATCTGGATCAAGAACACCACCCGTTTGCGATCAGCTTGCGAACATGCCCGACTTGCGCGGATTCGGAAATCTGGATCATCACGCGTATTCTAGCCGCGCCCCGCGACGCCGCATGCCGCCACGCGCGCGCACCGCGTCAGCCGCCAGTCAGGAGCCGACCATGACCGACCTCGTTCCCCTCGCCCGGGCCCACTGCATCGCCCGCAAGGGCGCCGAACACCGTCTGGGCGAAGCCAGCGTGCGCGAACTGCTGGCGCAGGTGCCGGATTGGGAACTGGCGGAGGACGGCCACGCGCTGCTACGCACGTTCGTGTTCCCCGACTACTACCGCACGATGTCGTTCGTGAACGCGCTGGCGCATGTCGCCAACCGCGAGGACCACCACCCCGACCTGTCGGTGCACTACGACCGCTGCGTGGTGCGCTTCTCCACCCACGATGTCGGCGGCCTGAGCGAGAACGATTTCATCTGCGCGGCGAAGGCCGACGCATTGGTCAGCTAGCCTTCCGCTCCGGGCATTACTGTCCCGGACACGTCCTGAAGGCGCTGTACAGTGATTCCGAACATGCTGCGTTTTCCGGAAAGGCGAGCGTGCATGGACTGTTCCGGGTGGGCCCGGTAATAGCTTTCGCGGATGCATTCGGTATTCCCGAGTGACTTGCCGAACGCGATGCTCCTGATCTTGTAGTCACAACTGCGGCGCGAGTGCGAATAATGCGTCGTGACCTCGACGTTCTCGATGAACGGCTGGCCAAGCCACCGCGTCCAGATGCCCGGCAGGCCATCGGCCAGAGCCAGCCATGCGAATACGGAGAACATCGCGGACCCGAACGGCCACATCCATAGCAGTCGCCAGCGCGATCCCTCGAAATACGGATTCAATCCCCTGGCGGTCTGGAAGCAGAACCAGCTCCATGCCGGGACGCACACGAGGATGGCTGGCCACCACATCCACGTCCCGAATCGGTCATCGGGATGGAAATGATTGAACATGCCGCATGCCGCCAGAGCGACCAAGGGCACCAAGAACAGGACGAGCCGTGACCTGTAGCGGCCGGGTGCATCGCTGCCCGGTCTTACGGACGCCCAGAAACCGGCCCACGTATTCACCGTCATCCCAACCGATCCAGCACGTCCGCCAGCTCCGCCGCGAGCGGTGCGTTGAGTAGGTATGGCGTCTTGCCGCCGTCCAATGCGAACGACAGCGTGGACGCGTGCAGGAACAGCCGCTTCAGCCCCGCGTTGTCGCGCAGGCGCTTGTTCGCAGCCTCGTCGCCGTACTTGTCGTCGCCGGCGACCGGATGCCCGAGGTGCTGCGCATGCACGCGGATCTGGTGGGTGCGGCCGGTTTCGATCCGCACTTCGCAATAGCTCTGCCCGCCGATGCGTTCGATCACCTTGAAATGGCTGAGGGATTCCTTGCCATTCGGGTTGACCTGCACATGGCGTTCGCCGCCCTGGCGCAGGCCGACGTGCAGCCGCGCATCCACCGACAGGGTGCCGTCCGGCAGACGCCCGAGCAGCAGGGCGAGGTAGCGCTTCTCGATCCCGGCGCCGTGGTCCTCGCGCAGCAGGGCCTGCAGTTCGGTCAGCGCCGATCGCTTCTTGGCCAGCACCATCAAGCCGGAGGTGTCGCGGTCGAGCCGGTGCACCAGTTCCAGCGGCTGGCCGGGGCGCAGCGCACGCAGGGTTTCGATCACCCCGAAGCTGATCCCGCTGCCGCCGTGGCTGGCGATGCCCGAAGGCTTGTTGATCGCCAGCAGGCGTACGTCCTCGAACACGATGCTGGCCTCCATCGCCGCCAGCAGGCCCTTGGGCACGACGCCGGGGGATTCTGGCTCGGCCAGGCGCAGCGGCGGGATCCGGACCTCGTCGCCCGCCTCCAGCCGGCGTTCGGCCTTGGCCCGGCCGCCGTTGACCCGGACCTGGCCGCTGCGGACGAGCTTGTAGACCAGCGATCGCGGGGCGCCCTTGAGCTGGCCGAGCAGGAAATTGTCCAGCCGCTGCCCGGCCCGTTCCGGGTCGACGCGGATCATGCGGACACTGGATCCTGCGCTCTCTGAACGGGGTTCGCTGGGCATTGATCTGCTACACTCGGGGGGCGAGATAAGGGTTTGATTCCGAAGGAAGAGTTTCCCGGCCGAAAGCCGACCTCCCCCTTCTACCGGCGCAGTCCGCGACCACCGCCCCCGGGGCGGCCATGTTAGCGGCGCAATGGCAAACCCGGCCATCGCCGGCCGCCACATCCCCCGATGCATGGCGGTTCGAGCTGAACACGACCCGCACGGACCGCCGCCCCAAGGCAGCGACCGTCGGCCCCGCAACACCAAAACAAGAAGCGCTCCCGCGGCCCGCCGTGGTGTCGTAGCGCTGGAAAACGAAGGACGCCCGCCTGCGCCATGCGCGGCGGCGCGCCGGTAGTGACCAGGCGAAACGCCCCGGCGTTCCGCGTGCAGCCCCGCAAGGGCAGGAAGCGCGCGAGGAACGCAAATGAAACGCATGCTGATCAACGCCACGCAGGCCGAAGAACTGCGCGTGGCCACCGTCGACGGCCAGACGCTGTACGACATCGACATCGAGCAACCGTCGAAAGAGAACAAGAAGTCCAACATCTACAAGGGCCGCATCACCCGGCTCGAGCCTTCGCTGGAAGCCGCCTTCGTCGAATACGGCGCCGAGCGCCACGGCTTCCTGCCGCTGAAGGAAATCTCCCGCGACTACTTCCAGGCCGGCGTCGACCACAACAAGGCGACGATCCGCGAACTGCTGCGCGAGGGCCAGGAAGTCGTGGTGCAGGTGGACAAGGAGGAACGCGGCAACAAGGGCGCAGCCCTGACCACGTTCATCTCGCTGGCCGGCCGCTACATGGTGCTGATGCCGAATTCGCCCACCGCGGGCGGCGTCTCGCGCCGGATCGAGGGCGACGACCGCGCCGAGCTGAAGAAGGCGATGGACTCGCTGGCCATCCCCGACGACATGGGCGTGATCATCCGCACCGCCGGCGTCGGCCGCGACGCCGAGGAACTGCAGTGGGATCTCGACTACCTGCTGGGCGTGTGGAAGGCGATCGCCGAGGCCGCCCTGACCAAGCCCGCGCCGTTCCTGATCTACCAGGAATCGCGCCTGATCATCCGCGCCCTGCGCGACTACATGCGCGCCGACATCGGCGAGATCCTGGTCGACACGCCTGAAATGTACGAGGAAGCGCGCGAGTTCGTGCAGCAGGTGATGCCGCACAACCTGCGCAAGCTCAAGCACTACGCCGACGACACCCCGCTGTTCAACCGCTTCCAGATCGAATCGCAGATCGAGGCCGCCTACAGCCGCGGCATCCGCCTGCCCTCCGGCGGCTCGCTGGTGATCGACCAGACCGAGGCGCTGACCGCGATCGACGTGAACTCCGCGCGCGCGACCAAGGGCGGCGACATCGAGGAAACCGCGTTCCACACCAACCTCGAGGCGGCGGACGAAGTGGCGCGCCAGCTGCGCCTGCGCGACCTCGGCGGCCTGGTGGTGATCGACTTCATCGACATGTCCTCGAGCAAGCACCAGCGCGAGGTCGAGAACCGCCTGCAGAACGCGCTGAAGTACGACCGCGCGCGCATCCAGCTCGGCCGCATCTCGCGTTTCGGCCTGATGGAAATGAGCCGCCAGCGCCTGCGCCCGAGCCTGGGCGAAGCCAGCCAGATCGTGTGCCCGCGCTGCGACGGCCACGGCCGCATGCGCAGCGTGGAATCGCTGGCGCTGTCGATCATCCGCGTCGCCGAGGAGCACGCGATGAAGGACAACACCGGCCAGGTGCTGGTGCAGGCGCCGGTGGAAATCGCCAATTTCCTGTTGAACGAAAAACGCGGTGCCCTGCGTGAAATCGAGGCACGCCACGACGCACCCATCGTCATCGTCGCCGACGAGCAGCTGCATACGCCGCACTACGAAGTTACCCGCGTCCGCGAGAACGAACTCGGCGAGGAAACCTCCAGGCCCAGCTACCAGCGCGGCACCCCGCGCAAGCTCGCGACGATTGCCTTGACCAAGGCCAACCTCAACGTGCCAGCGGCGCCCGCGGTGAAGAACGTCAAGCCCGCGCAGCCGGCGCCGTTGCGCGAGCCGCGCCCGGAGCCGGTGCAGGCCGCGGCGCCCATGCCCGCGCCGACGCCGGCGTTCGTCGCCAGGCCCGCATCGCACGGCTTCATGGGCTGGCTGAAGGGGTTGTTCGGTGGCCCCGAATCCGCGCCGCCGCCGCGCGCGCCGGAACCGCGCGAACGCAACGACCGTGGCGAGCGCAGCGACCGCAACGGCCAGCGCCGTGATGGCCGCGGCAATCGCCAGGGCCAGGGCGGGCGCGACGGGCGCGACAACCGCCGCGATCGCGACGATCGTCGCCCGCAGCAGCAACAGGCCCAGCAGGGCCAAGCCAAGCGCCAGGACGGCAACAAGCCCGCGCAGCAACAGCAGCAACAGCAGAAGCCGAAGCAGGAAAAGCAGCGGCAGGAGCAGCAGGCGAAGTCGCAGGATCCTGCACGCCAGCAGCAACAGCCGGTGAAGGAAGCGCCGAAGCCGCGCACCGAAGCCGTACAACCCGTACGCAGCGAAGAAGCCGCGAACGTGGCCCGCAATGACGAAAGCGTGGCGGTGGCCGCGCTGGCGCCGGTACCGGTCGTCGATCCCGCCGCCGATGCCGTGCACGCCGTCGCCGAAGCGAACGAGGCCACGAATGCCACGGAACATGTGGCCGAAGATGGCAATGGCGAAGGTGGAAGCCGCCGTCGTCGCGGTCGTCGCGGTGGCCGTCGCCGCCGCAAGCAGGGCGCGGAGGGCGCCGCGGCCGCCGGCATCGAGGACCACGACGCCGACGAGAACGTCGCCGCTTCGCTGCAGTCGCAGCCCGAGTTCGATTTCGCCGACGCCCAGCCCACGCCAGCTTCGGTCGCGTCAGCCGACAGGGATTCGGCCGATACCGCCGTCACGGATGGTTCGACGCAGGCTTCCATGACGCCACGCGCCGCCGACGTCACGACACCGCCGGTGTTCGAATCGGTCGCGGTCGAGCCGCTGCAGATCGACATCGCAGCCACGACGGAACCCGTTGCTCCGATGATCGAAAACCTGCCGGTCGAAAGCGTTGCGATCGAAACAGCCCCGATGGCGGTCGAGCCTGCGCGGGAAGCGATCGACCCGGCTTCGACGCCGGTCGAAGTGGTCATCGTGGTAGAGGCGCCTGCCGTAACCGAGCCGTCGCCGATGATCGCCGACGCCGACATCGAGCCTGTTGTCCCGGTCGATGAAACGAATACCGACGCGCTCGCCGTGGTCGAACCCGCCATCGCGTCGAACACGGAAGCGGAATCGGAATCGGAAGCGAAGGACTCGCGCGAAGAATCGCCGCTGGCCTGATTCCCGGACCCGCGTGCGTCAGACGACGCGCGCGGGCTCCACCAGGCCGTACTGCCCGGCCAGGCGCGCCAGCGCGATGCTGTCGCCGACGCCGAGTTTCTCGAACACGTGGGTCTTGTGCGTGTTCACCGTCTTCGGGCTCAGGCACAGGCGCTCGGCGATGTCGGCCTGGCGCAGGCCGTGCATCAGCAGCATCGCGACTTCCAGTTCGCGCGTGGACAGTTCATCGAACGGCGAGCTGTCGCCGCTCATGCCGGACAAGGCCATGTTCTGCGCGATGTTGCTGGCGAGGAAGCGCCGACCGCGGGCGACATCGCGCACCGCGCGCAGCAATTCCGTGGAATCGCCGGCCTTGCCGACGTAGCCGGACGCGCCGGCTTCGATCAGGCGCTTGGGCATCGGCCCGTCCTCGAGCACCGAGACCACGATCACCTTCGTGCCCTCGACGCCTCGGACGATGCGTTCGGTCACTTCCAGCCCGCTGATCCCCGGCAGGTGCAGGTCGCACAGCACCACGTCGGGCTTGAGCTTGCGCACCTGCTGCAAGCCGTCCTCGCCGTTGTCGGCCTCGCCGACCACGTCGATGTCCGTTTCCGCGGACAGGATCATGCGCATGCCCACGCGCACCAGCGCATGGTCGTCGATCAGGAATACACGGATGGCCATCTGCTTCCCCCAAAAGCTTCGGTGCCGGCATGTTCGCCGGTGCCGCCCCGCGCCGGCATCGGCCGGCTTCGGATCCGAGTGTAGGAAAAATCCGAGGCTGGGGTGAAAGTGGCGGAAGCGGTGAGATTCGAACTCACGGTGGCATTGCTGCCACGGCGGATTTCAAGTCCGCTGCCTTAAACCGCTCGGCCACGCTTCCACGAGCACGCACCCTAGCGGTTGCGTCGATTGGTCACAAGCATCCCGTGCCCTGCATTGCCGCGCTTGCACCGCGGTGGTGACTTGACACCTGTGGCTCGGGCACGCCGGTGCATGATTGCGGCACCAGCATGACCGGAACCGTCGTGGCACCGCCCTTGTACAAGGCGCCGACAATCACGCCGGCATCGTTGAGATCGTAGACGGAGATTTTCGAATCGCCCGACTGCAGTCGCTGGTACCACGGGTCGGATGGATCGATCACATCGATGATCCGCACCATCCCCGAACCGGCAGTCCACAGGAAATGGATCACGGCGCTGCCCGAGGTCCAGCCGATTACCTCGCCGAGATTGTTGATGTCGAACGCATCGTAAAAAAGGTGTCCGTCGTCGCCGGGCAATACGCCCAGATCGAGCATCGAGCCGTTGGCGTTCCACAGCACGGCCCGCCCGCCCGACTCCGACCAGCCATTTCCGACGATCTGCCCGGCTTCGTTCACGTCGTAGGCCTGGCTGCCGTCCAAACCTCCCGGCAGGTCGCCCAGATCCTGCATGCCGCCGCCCGGCGTCCAGCGGAAGGCATGGGTGACGCTGCCACCGGTGGCACGACCGAACCCGACGACCATTCCCGAATCGTTGATCGCGTATGCCTCGCCTTCGCTGAAACCGGGATCGGTGGCCCCGAGCCATCGGATCTGCTTTGGCGTGAACCAGATCGCCGCACCTCCCGAACCCTCGCCGGGCATGAAGCTGCCAACCACGGTGTTGCGGGCGTTGATGTCGTAGGCATGGCTCCACTGTTGCCCCGGCCATTCTTTCAGCGACACGAAACTGCCATCCGGCTGCCACACCACATGGGCAGTCTGGACGCCCGCCCTGCGGGGGCGCATTTCGCCGAGGATATGCCCGCGGTCGTTGATGCCAGTTGCTTCGCTGGCCTTGTAGTCGACCGTGTTCTCCAACAAGGCATGCGGCGAAAGGTCGGGGGCAACCCATACGGTCGCGTGATGCAGCCCCTTGTGAGATGCGATGACATAACCCACCACGTCACCCGTCGCGTTGATGTCCAGGGCCGCCCCGCCCGTCGTCGACGGCGGCAGCGGCAATTCGACGATGTTGTAGGTGGTGGCCAACGCATTCCCGGCGGAAACCACTGCCAGCAGCATTGCCGCAAATACATGGCGAAGAGGCCGGGAAGCAGACCGGGAAGCGGCATGCCGACGAGTCATTGCGGCGCCCCTCCGAAGTCAGAGCCACATCACGGGGGGAACGACAAGGCGCCATGATTCCGGCCATGTGGAAGCCCAGGGCGGCGATCGCGAACGCCAGGCCATAACAACCCGACGTTGTCGATCAGCGCTTGCGCTTGGGGATGCCCTTGGTTTCGCTGCAGCTGAGGCTGCTTTCCTCGATCAGCTTCGGCATCTTCTCGGCGAGGTAATCGATGAACACCCGAACCGCCGGCAGCAGGCCGCGGCGCGAGGCGAACACCGCGTGCGCGGTGCCCTGCGGCAGGCGCCATTCCGGCAGCACCACTTCCAGCTCGCCGGCGCGCACTGCGTCCGCACAGGTGGTTTCCGGCAGCATGGTGATGCCGATGCCCTGCTTGGCCAATGCCATCAGCATCGGGAAATCGAAGCCCGCGACGCGCGGCTTGAGCGCGATCTTGCGGGTCTCGCCATCGCGTTGCAGTTCCCAATACTGCCTGGCCTCGTCTTCGCCCATGCTCAGGGTGACGTGTGCGTCGAGATCCTCGGGCGACTGCGGTCGACCCATGCCATCTAGGTACTTCGGGCTGGCGACCAGCAATTCCTGGATCAGGCCGAAGCTGCGCATCACCAGGCTGCCGTCGTCGTCGAGCTTGTTGCGCACGCGGATCGCGACATCGATGCCTTCATTGATCACGTCCACGCGCCGGTTGCCGACATGCAGTTGCACCCGCACCTGCGGATAGCGCGCGAGGAATTCGGGCAACAACTGGGGCATCTGCTGTTGCGCCAGCCCGACCGGGACACCGACGCGCACCACCCCGCGCGGCTCGGCGCTGAGCCGGTCCACCGCCTCGCGCGCGGCCTGGGCCTCGGCCAGCATCGATTGCGCGTGGCGATACACGCTCATGCCGACGTCGGTGACCGCGAACCGGCGGGTGGACCGCTGCAACAAGCGCACGCCGAGTTCGCTTTCCAGCGCGCTGATGCGCCGGCTCAGGCGCGATTTCGGGATGCCCAGGGCGCGTTCGGCCGCGGCGAAGCCGCCGTGGTCCACCACCGCCGCGAAGTAGTAGAGGTCGTTGAGGTCGTTCATGCAGACAATTCCACTATTGGAACGATTCGTCATATCTGACCACGTTTATCCCATAAAGGCAACGACCTAGATTGGCTGCCAACGCGGCACCCGCCGCCCCGACAAGGCAAGGCCATGAAACTCCTGCACCTGGATTCCAGCATCCTCGGCGACAACTCCGCCAGCCGCGCGCTGTCGGCGGCGGTCGTGGCGCGCTTGCAGCGCGAAACGCCCGGGCTCGAAGTGCTACGCCGCGACCTTGCCGGCGAACACGCCCTTCCCCACCTCGACGGCGCCATCCTCGGCAAGGCCGACGCGACCGAAGCCGCGCGCTCGGCGCGGGCGCTGGAGGACTTCCTCGCCGCCGACGTGGTCGTGATCGGCGCGCCGATGTACAACTTCGGCATTCCCAGCCAGCTCAAGGCGTGGATCGACCGGGTGATGGTCGCCGGCACGACCTTCCGCTACACCGCCGAAGGTCCGCAGGGCTTGGCCGGCAGCAAGAAAGTTATCGTCGCCGCGACCTACGGTGGCCAGCACCCGGTCGCAAGCGGCCGCAATTTCGTCGAACCCTACCTGCGTCAGGTGTTCGCCTTCGTCGGCATCGACGACGTGGAATTCGTCGACGCCGCCGGCCTCAATATTTCGCCGGAACAACGCAGCCTGGCGCTGGAAACCGCGGAGCAGCGCATCGAGGCGATTGCACTGCCGCTCGCGGCTTGAGACACGATTCCGGAAACGCAACGGGCCCGCAATGCGGGCCCGTTTTCGTTTGCGGGAAAGGCTGATCAGGAAATTCGTTCGATTCCGCCCATGTACGGCCGCAGCGCTTCGGGCACGACGATCGAACCGTCGGCGTCCTGGTAGTTCTCCATCACCGCGATCAGCGCGCGACCCACGGCCACGCCGGAACCGTTGAGCGTGTGCACCAGCTCGGGTTTCCCGGTCGCTGGATTGCGCCAGCGCGCCTGCATGCGCCGCGCCTGGAAATCACCGCAGTTCGAGCACGAGGAAATCTCGCGGTAAGCCTGCTGCGACGGCAGCCAGACCTCGAGGTCGTAGGTCTTGCGCGCGGAGAAACCCATGTCGCCGGTGCACAGCAGCACCTTGCGATACGGCAGGCCGAGCTTTTCCAGCACGGTCTCCGCGCAGCCGGTCATGCGCTCGTGCTCGGCATCGGATTCCTCGGGTTTCGAGATCGACACCAGTTCCACCTTCTCGAACTGGTGCTGGCGGATCATGCCGCGCACGTCGCGGCCGCCGCTTCCGGCCTCGGAACGGAAGCACAGCGAATGCGCGGTCATGCGCTTCGGCAGCGCATCCGCCTCGATGATCTCGTCGCGAACGATATTCGTCAGCGAGATTTCCGACGTCGAGATCAGGTAACGACGGTTTTCGCCGAGCTGGGTGGCGAACATGTCCTCCTCGAACTTCGGCAACTGGCCGGTGCCGTACAGGCTGTCGGCGTTGACGATCACGGGGACGTTGGTTTCCTCGTAGGCGTGTTCGCCCGAATGCAGATCGAGCATGAACTGCGCCAGCGCGCGATGCAGGCGCGCGAGCTGGCCGCGCAGCACGGTGAAGCGCGAACCGCTGAGCTTGGCCGCGGTTTCGCCATCGAGCCAGCCGTGGCGTGCACCGAGTTCGACGTGGTCCTTCACTTCGAAATCGAACGTGCGCGGCGTGCCCCACGTCTTCTGCTCGACGTTCTGGGTTTCGTCGCTGCCCGCCGGCACCGAATCGTCCGGGATGTTGGGAATGCCCAGCGCGATCGCCTCGATCTCGCCGCGGATCCGGTCCAGCTCGACTTCCGACGACTTCAGTTCCTCGCCGAAACCGGCGACTTCCGCCATCACCGCGGACACGTCCTCGCCCTTCGCCTTCAGCATGCCGATCTGCTTGCTGCGCGTGTTGCGCAGGTTCTGCAATTCCTGGGTGCGCACCTGGATGCGCTTGCGGTCGGATTCCAGCGCCTCCAGCCGGCCGACGTCGAGCTCGAAGCCGCGACTGGCGCGCAGGCGCTCGGCGAGTTCGGCGGGATTGGCGCGCAGCAGGGCGGGATCGAGCATGTCGGCGTGGATGCGTGGGATGAACGCGCATTATCGCCGCGATGGGCCCGCAACGGGCCGTGCCACGACGGGCTGTGCCAGAATCGGGATTCCCCCGAAGCGCGCGCCTCCATGTCCGAATCGCCCGCGAATTCCCCTGCGCCGCGCCGCGGTGGCCTCCAACTCTCGCGCCGCAGCTGGCTGATCGTCGTCGCCGCCTTCGCCGCCGGGTTGCTGCTGTTCCTGCTGCTGTGGCTGGACCATCGCAACGACAACGATTTCTATCGCGCCGACGCGCCGGTCGCGGGCCCGAGCGGACAGGTGTTCGAACCGCTGCCGGTGCCGATGCCGGCGGGCGAAGCCGGCAACGCGCCCACGCAGGACGAAGGCGACCGTGCACCTGGCACCGTAGGCATCGACGAAACCCGCCCCGTGGCACCGCCCCAGCCGCGCGCACCCGCGGCGCCGCCCTCCGCACCGATGGCTCCCGCCGCGCCAGCGCAGGCCACTTCCGACCCGGTGCTGCAGGGCAAACCTTCCGCGCCCTACCCGATCGCGGCACTGCGCAACGGCGAATCGGGCACGGTGATGCTGCGCGTGACCGTCGGTGCAGACGGCGTACCCTACGGCATCGCGGTGGCGCGCAGCAGCGGTTCGCGCACGCTCGATCGCGCGGCGATGGGCGCGGTGAAATCGTGGCGCTTCAGCCCGGCGATGCGTGGTGGGCAGCCGGTGCCGGCGACGGTGCAGATCCCGGTGGCCTACAACCTCGGCGAACGCTGACATTTTTCCCTCTCCCCGCTAGCGGAGAGAGGGTGGCGAAGCCGGGTGAGGGGCGCTTTTCAAAGGCTAAACCCGATCCCTCGCGCCAGCGCATCGAAGCCGGGGAACGAGGTCGCCACGTTGGCGACATCGCGGATCGCCACCTCGCCGTCGGCGCACTGCGCCGCCACCGCGAACGCCATCGCCACGCGATGGTCGCCGTGCGCATCGACTTCGCCGCCATGCAGGGCACCGCCGTGGATCGTGGCGCCGTCCGGAGTTTCCTCGACGCGGATGCCGAGTGCGCGCAATCCCGTCGCCATGGCCGTGATGCGATCGGATTCCTTCACCCGCAATTCGGCCGCGCCGCGCACCACGGTCGCGCCTTGCGCGCAGGCCGCGGCGACGAACAGCGCCGGGAATTCGTCGATCATGTCCGGCACGTGTTCCACCGGAACCTCGATCCCGTGCAGCGGCGCACGGCGCACGCGCAGATCGGCGACGGGTTCCCCGCCCTCCTCGCTCGCATCCGATTCGGCGATGTCCGCGCCCATCGCGCGTAGCACATGCAGCAGACCGGTGCGGCGCGGATTCATGCCGACCCCGCGCAGTAGCAGGTCCGAACCGGGCACGATGCAGGCCGCAACGATGAAAAACGCGGCCGAGGAAAAATCCGCGGGCACGCGCACGTCGCGCGCCCGCAGCGGGAAACCGCCGAGCAGCGCGGCCTCGCCCGGAACGAAGGCGCAGGACGCGCCGAACGCCGCAAGCATGCGCTCGGTGTAATCGCGGGTCGGCTGCGGTTCGCGCACATGGGTTTCGCCCTGCGCATACAACCCGGCCAGCAGCAGCGCCGACTTCAGTTGCGCACTCGCGACCGGCAAGCTGCAATCGATGCCGCGCAATGCCCGTCCGCCACGGATGCGCAGCGGCGCGCGACCGTCGTCGGAATCGATGGAGGCGCCCATCGCGCGCAGCGGCTCGATCACGCGCCGCATCGGCCGCTGCGACAGGGATGCGTCGCCGACCAGCACGCTGTCGAAGCGCTGCCCGGCCAGCAATCCGGCGAGCAGACGCATCGCGGTGCCGGCATTGCCGCAATCCAGCGGACCATCGGGCGGCTGCAGCCCATGCAGGCCGACGCCATGCACGATGCGCACGCCGTCGGACGGTGCCTCGATGCGTACGCCGAGCTGCGCGAAGATCGCGGCGGTGGCGCGGGTGTCCTCGCCTTCGAGGAAACCCTCGATCCGGGTCGTGCCATCGGCAATCGCGCCGAGCATGATCGCGCGGTGCGAGATCGACTTGTCGCCAGGCACGACGATTTCGCCACGCAAGGGCATGCCGCGCGATGCGATCCAGTCGCGCGTGCTCATCCGTGCCTGTTCTGGAAATCGCGCATGAACCCGACCAGCACGTCCACCGCTTCGGTCGGCACCGCGTTGTACAGCGAAGCGCGGATGCCACCGACCGCCTTGTGGCCCTTGAGCCCGATCATGCCCGCCGCGCGCGATTCGGCGACGAAGCGCGCATCGAGCTCCGCATCGGGCAGGAAGAACGGCACGTTCATGCGCGAACGCGCGGCCGGCGCCACCTCGTTGCGGTAGAAGCCGCCGGAACCGTCGATGGCGGCGTACAGCGTGCGCGACTTGCGTTCGCTGCGGCGCGCGAATTCGGCCACCCCGCCCTCGTCCAGCATCCAGCGCAGGTTGAGTCCGAGCAGGTACCAGTTCCAGGTCGGCGGCGTGTTGAGCATGGAATCGCTCGCCGCCTGCGAGGCGTAATTGAAGATGTTCGCGCGCGGCTGGCCGGCGCGTTCGAGCAGGTCGCGGCGCACGATCAGCACGCCGATGCCGACCGGGCCGAGGTTCTTCTGCGCGCCTGCGTAGATCAACCCGAATTTCGAAACATCCACCGGTTCGGATGCGATCGAGGAACTGAAATCGGCGAACAGCGGCGCGTTGTCGACCGCGGGAATATCCACGAATTCGACGCCGTGGATGGTTTCGTTGGCGGTGACGTGCACGTAGGCCGCGTCCGGCGACAGCGTCCATTGCGCACGCGGCGGCAGGTCGCGGAAACCGCCGGCCTCGCTGCTCGCGGCGATGCGCGCGTCCACGTAGGGCGCGGCCTGCTTCATCGCCACCTTGCTCCAGTGGCCGCTGACCACGAAATCGACCGCCTGCCCCGGCGCGGCGAAGTTCAGCGCCATCAGCGCTTGCTGGGTGGTCGCACCGCCGGCGGTGAACAGCACCGCGTAGTCGTCGGGAATCGACAACAGCGCGCGCAGGTCGGTTTCGGTTTGCGCCGCGACCTGCATGAACTCCGCGCCGCGGTGGCTGAGCTCGACGATGGACGCACCGGTACCGTGCCAGTCCAGCAATTCCTCTTGCGCGCGGCGCAGTACCGGTTCCGGCAGGGCCGCGGGTCCGGCGCTGAAATTGAAGGCACGCGACATCGCCGGCTCTCGCTTGGGGAAGCCGCAGTATGCCGCAGCGCAGCACGTCGCCGCAGGCCAGGGCAATGAATTCCGGACGATCTGCACTGGCCGCGATGCAACTTCCGCAACGCCGCCGGATCTATCCTTGCGACATCCCCGCGCGCCGGAGGAAACCACCATGAACCTGCGCGATGCCCTGCGCATTCCCGCCGCCGATATCACCGACGAACAGGTCTACCGCGACCGCCGTCGGTTGCTGGCCGCCTTCGCCGCCGCGCCGGCCCTGGCCGTCGCCGGTTGCAGCCGCGCGGAACCGCCGCCGCCATCGCGGGTGACGATCACGCCCGAGCAGGCCAAATCCGGCTTCGGTACCAACGAGGAATTGACGACTTACGCGGACATCACCAGCTACAACAACTTCTACGAATTCGGTACCGGCAAGACTGACCCTTCGCGCGCGGCGAAAACCCTGCGCACCTCGCCGTGGACGGTCGCGGTCGGCGGCCAGTGCGCGAAGCCGGGCAAGCTTTCCCTCGACGACCTGCTGAAGGGCCTGAAACCCGAGGAGCGCGTGTACCGGATGCGCTGCGTCGAAGGCTGGTCGATGGTGATCCCGTGGCTGGGCGTGCCGCTGGCGGACGTGCTCAAGCGCTTCGAGCCGACATCGAAGGCGAAGTATGTCGCCTTCACCAGCCTCGCCGACCCACGGCAGATGCCTGGCGTGCGCGACGCCGTGCTGCGCTGGCCGTACCGCGAGGGCCTGCGCATCGACGAGGCCATGCACCCGCTGACCCTGCTCGCCACCGGCCTGTACGCCAAGCCGCTGCCGCAGCAGGACGGCGCGCCGCTGCGACTGGTGGTGCCGTGGAAGTATGGCTTCAAGGGCATCAAGTCGATCGTCGCGATCACCTTCGTCGAACGCATGCCGTTCACCAGCTGGCACGACGAGGCATCGAACGAATACGGCTTCTTCTCCAACGTGAACCCGGCCGTGGACCACCCGCGCTGGAGCCAGAAGACCGAACGCCGCATCGCCGGCACCGCGAGCAAGCTGTTCGCCGAACGCATTCCCACGCGCCCGTTCAACGGCTACGCCGAACAGGTCGCGGCGCTCTACGCCGGCATGGACCTGAAGAAGTGGTTCTGAAGTCGGCATTTCCCCTCCCCCGCTCGCGGGGGAGGGCCAGGGTGGGGACACGCGGGGGAAGGCGCATGTTCGCCGCGAAAACCCTCGTCCACCTCGCTGCGCTGACGCCGCTGGCGGTCCTGCTGGCGCAGGCCTGGGACGTGGCCCACACCGGCGGCGATGCGCTCGGCGCCGATCCGGTGGCGGAAATCGAACACCGCCTCGGGCTGTGGGCGCTGCGTTTCCTGATGTGCGCGCTCGCCATCACCCCGCTGCGGCAGCTGACGGGAAAACCGGTGCTGGTGCGCTTCCGGCGCATGCTCGGGCTATACGCGTTCTTCTACGCGACCCTGCATTTCGCCGCCTATCTCGGCCTCGACTTGCGCGGCTACTGGACACAGATCTTCGAGGACATCGCCAAGCGCCCGTACATCACGGTGGGATTCGCCGCATGGCTGCTGCTGCTGCCGCTGGCAATCACCTCGACCACCGGCTGGATCCGCCGCCTCGGCCGCAACTGGGCGCGGCTGCACAAGCTGGTCTACGCCATCGGCGTGCTCGCCGTGCTGCATTTCTGGTGGCTGGTGAAATCCGACATCCGCGAACCGGCGCTGTACGCCGGCATCCTCGCGGTGTTGCTCGGCTGGCGTGCGTGGAAGGCGTGGGGAACGCGGCGCAAGGCTGCGCTCAGCCAACCCCGAACAGCAGCAGCAGGCTGAGCGCGCCGGCGATCAGCAGCGCCGCCAGCAGCAGCCATGGCAGGCGTCGCGCCGAACGTTGGCCACGCCCTGCGCCGAGTTGGGTCGAGGCCAGGTCGATTTCCGGCGCCTGTTCCGGCTGCAACTGCCGCGCCGGCGCTTCCACCACGAAGCGATGCTGGGCATCGAACACCACCTGGTCGCCGGGCAGGAGCACGGCGTCGCGCACCGTCCTGCCGTTGACCGAACTGCCCTCGCCGGAATCGAGGCCACGCAGCAGCACCCGCCCGGCGTCGTGTTCCAGCCGCGCATGGCGCTCGGGGAAGGACGGGCTGTCGATGCGGATGTCCGCCTCGGCCGTGCGCCCGACCAGGCGCGGCCGCTCGAGGGTGAGGCTGCGCCCGTGGTAGTGGCCGCCAACGCCGCGCAGCACAAGTCGCAGGTCGCCGGGCGCATCCGCCGCCGCCGGCAGGGCCGCGTTCGCGGCCTGGTCGCCAGCGCGCATCAGGGTCAGTTCGTTGCCGTCGACGTGGATCGCATCGCCCGGCCGCAGCATCGCCATGCGCCGCACCGGGCGGCCGTTGACGTGGATGCCGCGCACGCCGTCGGTGACGGCGAGCCAGACCCCGCGCCGGTCCACGCAGAAGCGCAACAGCGGCGACTGCGGGTCGATCACCAGGCCGATGGCATCGTCGCCGCCGCGGCCGATCCCGTGCATGCCGGGGCCAAGGGGCAGTTCCGTGCCGTTGTCGTCGAATCGAAGCTTGAGGGCGTCCACGCGCGGCGAATCTAGCACGGCCCCGGCCGCGATCGAACGCGGATGCTAGGCTGCGCGCCTGCCCACCCCTGCCTCGCCCACCATGAGCGACATCGACATCCGCCACCACCATTCGCTGCCGCTGCCCAAGGCACGCAAGGCGGTCGAGGACATCGCCAAGAAACTTGCGACGAAATTCGACATGGACTACGGCTGGGACGGCGACGAGCTACTTTTCAACCGCAGCGGTGTCGACGGCCGCATCCACCTGACCGAGAAACAGATCCGGGTCACGGCCAAGCTCGGCTTCCTGCTGTCGGCGCTGAAGGGCACGGTCGAGCAGGAAATCCGCAAGGTGCTGGCCGAACGCTTCGACTAGGCGGCGCGTTCGGGACGAAGCCGCGCAAGGGGAACGCTGATGCTGTTCCATAACCGACTCGCCAGTCGCTTCGCCGAGCACGACTGGTTCTCCGTGCTGGTGGAGTTCGTCATCGTCCTCGCCGGCATCCTCGCCGCCCTCGCTTTCGACGACTGGCGGCAGGATCGGGAAGACGCGAGCAGAACCCATGAGCATCTCGCGCAGATCGCCAACGAAATCCGGAGCAATCTCTGGTCCATCGACAGGGTCCAGAATGGCGCCCTTCTCCGCAAGCGCGAGGCGCTGGAACTGGTGATCCGGTATCTGGACGACCCTTCCCGAGTCAACGCAACACCGGAGCAGATGCTCGCCGCCTTCGCGGAAAGCACCACCAAAGTGACTCCCTGGCTGTCCGACAACCAATTGCAGGCGCTTCAGAACTCCGGCGACCTGCGGCTGCTGGACGACCCAGAACTCGCGGGAGAATTGGTGGGTACCTATGCCGCGGAACAAACCCTGTTTCCCCAGATCGACGCTTTTCGCGGTGCGTACCCCGGCAGGGTGCAGCAGCTGCTGCCCGCCAGCCTGCAAACTGCCGACAATCCGCTCAGGAATTACGCCCTCGGCGCTACGGCGCCCACCATCGCCGACCCGCTGACCGCGACCGAAGCACTCGCGCAAATCCGCTTGCATCGGGACGAGCTCCTGCCGCTGGCACGAGGCGAAGCCACCGTATGCACCGCCACCTGGTATGCGCTCGAACGCATGAAGTCCGATTTCCAGGATGTCCTGGAGGAATTGCGGCCTTGGGACACTTCGCCGGTCGATCTCCCCAGGCTCCAGCAGCAAGCGCAGCAACCTGCATCGAAGCGCCCGACACCATAGGGCTGTTCTGCTAGGGAAACGATCGCGACCCGGCGGCGAACAGGCTGCGCGAGAACTCGATTTCCTCGCGCCGGATCTCCTCGACGAAACGCGGCGCGTCGCCGAGCGCGGCGAAGGCATCGAAGCCGCGTTCGAGGAAGCCCTGCAGTTCCGACAGCCCGGCCGCGCGCGCCGGCATCCGCGACAGCCGCAGCAGCGTGGCCACGCCAGGCATGCGCAGGGCGTTCGCAAGGCCGTTGCCGACATCGGCGATCAAGGCGATCTGGCGTGCGCGCAGGCGCGGAAGGCCGCAGTCGCGGTAGGCCTGCGCGTACAGCGCCAGATCCAGCGTGCGCCGGCGCGGCGCGAGTCGTTGCAGGATTTCGGCCATGCGCAAGTCGAACGCCTGGGTCAACGCGCCGAGTTCGATCGCATCGGCCACCGTCTGCAACAGCGCGCCCGGCAACAGCCGCTGCATCGCCGGCAGGACGCGCGCGATGTCGGCATCGCGGCGGCTGAAGTCGTGGTCGCCATAGACATCGGTGAGGAAGAATTCCGCGGCCGGACGCCGCGAAGGATCCTTGAGGAAGCGCGCGAAGCTCTCGCGCAGGCGCTGCGCCTGCCAGCGCCGCAATTCCGGCAGCCAGCGCAGGCGGTTGCGCGGCTCGCGCACGGGGTCGAACAAGGCCTGGTGGCAGGCCAGGCGCCGCGCCAGCCTGCGCGAAACCGTGCGTTCGGTCATGCCCGCATCTTCCCGGCGCGGGCCACTTCCGGCAACTCCGCTACACTCGCCGCTTCCCGGCCGACCCCCGCCGCATGCTTTCACTCCACGCCGCGCCACGCCCCACGAAGTCCGGACGCAAGCGTTCCGCAGCGCAGGACGCCACCCCCGCCCCGCGCATCGGCCTGGCCATCGCCGGCGGCGGCCCGATCGGCGGCATGTACGAACTCGGCGCCCTGCGCGCGCTCGAGGACGCGATCGAAGGCCTCGACCTCACCCGCATGGACTGCTACGTCGGCGTCAGCAGCGGCGCCTTCCTCGCCGCCGGACTCGCCAACCGCATGAGCGCCGGCGAGATGTGCCGGATCTTCATCACCGGCGACAGCGACGACGTGCGCTTCCGCCCGGAAACCTTCCTGCGCCCGGCGCTGTTCGAGTACGCGCGCCGCGCGGCGAGCCTGCCGCGGCTCGGCTTCGAATGGTGGCGCGGGCTGCTGTGGGGCCCACAGGACGCGCGCTGGTCGGACCTGCTGAACCGCTTCGGCGGGCTGGTTCCGACCGGCCTGTTCGACAACGCGCGGATCGAAACCTTCCTGCGCGAGATCTTCACCCGGCGCGGGCGCAGCAACGACTTCCGCGAGCTCGGCCGGCCGCTATACGTGGTCGCGGTCGACCTCGACAACGGCGAGGCGGTGCGCTTCGGCGGCGAGGGCTGGGACGACGTGCCGATCTCGCAGGCGGTGCAGGCCAGCGCCGCGCTGCCGGGCCTGTATCCGCCGGTGAAAATATCCGACAAGAGCGGACGCGAACGTCAGTTCGTCGATGGCGCGCTGCGCCGGACCATGCACGCCTCGGTGCTGCTGGAACGCGGCATCGACCTGCTGCTCGGCATCAACCCGCTGGTGCCGTTCAACAACAGCAATGGCAAGGCGCGCCCGGAACACACGCTTGCCGAAGGCGGTCTGCCGGCGGTGCTGTCGCAGACCTTCCGCACCCTGCTGCAGTCGCGGATGCAGGTCGGCCTCGCGCGCTATGTGCAGCAATATCCGAACGTCGACCAGCTGGTGTTCGAACCCAACGAAACCGACGGCGACCTGTTCTTCACCAACGCCTTCAGCTTCGCCTCGCGCCGGCGCGTGTGCCAGCTCGGCTACCGCAATGCGCTCGACGACCTGCGCAAGCGTCGCGCGGAACTGACGCAGATACTCGCTGCGCACGGGCTTGCGCTGCGCGACGAAGTGCTCGACGACGAACGCCGCACCGTGCTCAGCGGCCTGCCTCCGGCGCCACCACGCAGCACCGAGACCACCGCGCGCCTGCGCCGTGCGCTGGACGATGCCGAACACCTCGTCGCGCAACGCAGGCGCGCCCGACGCGTGGTGTGAATGCTCTAGTCGGCGTCGCCAAGCTGTGCCCATTCCCACGCGCAGCGAAAGGCAGACCCATGGCCAAGTTCAAGAAGACCGCCGGCAAGACCGCGGGCAAGACCACCGGCAAGTCCGCCAATCGCGGCACCGGCAACGCCAAGGCGCAGGCCGAACGCCTGTCCAACACCCTGAGCGAATCCGCGCAACAGATCTGGCTCGCCGGCGTCGGCGCGTTCGGGCGCGCGCAGGCCGAGGGCGCCAAGCTGTTCGAGGCGCTGGTGAAGGAAGGCCTGAGCCTGGAGAAGACCGCGCGCGGCTTCGCCGGCGGCCGTGCAGATTTCGTCCGCGATGCGGTCGAGAGCCAGGTCGGCCAGGCCCGCGAACGCGCCACCGATACCTGGGACAAGCTCGAGAAGGTGTTCGAAGCGCGCGTGCAGAAGGCGCTGGTCAAGCTCGGCGTGCCGAGCCGCGAAGACCTTGCCGATCTCAGCCGCCGGGTCGAAGGCCTGACCGCCGAACTGCGTCGCCAGCAGGCGCCCAAGGCCACCGCCAAGCGCGCGCCGGCCAAGGCCGCGAAGCCTGTCCTGAGCAAGGCCAAAGGCCGCGTCGAAGGAAAGGCCGCGCCGCGCAAGGCCGCCAAGCGCGCGAAGTCCGCTCCCTGATCCATCGCGCCCCACCCCGGGACGCGTTCGGCTTCCCCTAAAACCCGCCAGTCCCCATTCGACCGCGCGTCTCCCTCCCCTGCGGTTCGGGCTGGCGGGTTTTCCTTTGTTCTATCCTTGTGCCCCCTCGTTAGGATGCGAAGGCATGGGCACACTGGTCAGTCTCCTCCTCGCGGTCGTGGTCGCCGTGGCCATCGGCGCGGGCGCGACCTGGTACCTGCAACGCGTGCGCCTGCCGCGCGAGGAACGCGCCGAAGGCATCGCCGCGCTGTCCGACATGCGCTGGCGCGAATTCATCCGCCTCATCCTCGATGTCCTCGCAGGGCGCGGCTTCGCCCGCGTCAGCGACCCCGACGCCGCCTCCGACGAAGCCGACATCCCGCTCGAACGCGATGGCGAACTGTGGCTGCTCTCGTCCAAGCACGGCGCCAGCTACGTGCTCGGTTCGGGCGACATCAGCGAATTCGCCAATGCCATGCGCATGCGCGGCGCCCAGGGCGGCCTGCTGGTCACGCCCGGTATCTTCGCGCCGGAAGCACGCAGGCTGGCGGAGCCGCAGCGCATCGAATTGCTCGATGGCCCCAGCCTCTGGCCGGAATTGCGCGAACGCATGCCGGCGGCGCAACGCGAGGCGATCGGCGCCAGCGCACGGATCCGTGCGCGCCAGCACGCATGGTTCGGCTGGTTGGCCGGGGTCATACTCGGCGCGGGCGTGTTCCTGCTGGTCCACGACGACGGCGGAACGTCATCGCAGGCGGAGGCTTCCACGCCCATGGCCGCGGCACCCGCGGCGCGCCATGCAGCCAAGCCGGCGGCGAAGCCCGCATCGACCGACATCTGGCCGGCGCCACGCGATGCGAAGCCCGCCACGCTGGAACAGGACCGCACCGAGGCAGCGCGCGCGATCGGTTCGCTGCCCATCGTCAGCCGCGCCCTGTGGTCGAGCCAGTCGACCCTGCTGGTCTACCTCAATACCACCAGTGCGGACGCGAAGTCCGCGATCTGCCCGTTGCTGGAACGCTATCCGGAACTCGGCGCATCGCGCATCCAGCTGCAGCCGCCGGAAGGCAGCGGCGAAGCGGTGCGGTTCTTCCAGTGTCGGGCGTATTGAGCAGTCAGCAGAAATGAGGTCGTTCGTCCTCTTGTTGCTGCTACTCGCCGGTTGCACAACCTATCCACCCACGCCGTGGACATTCAATCCCGCCGCGCTTGACCATCGCCAACTAAGCATTTCAGGCGAATTGCTTGTCGGGACGATACCTTCCTTTTCTAATTTTTATCTTTGCCCCGACGGTCATCCCAACGAGCCTGATGGAGCTTGCATTGACTTGACTGCTGACAAGCAGTTAGCGGACAAGTTAGACAGAATCCCGTCGAGTTGCGTCACGGTAACAGGGAGATTCCGGTCATACGAGAACCTGATAACCACCGGCTATCTTCGTAGCGACATCGGTCTCATTGAAGTCCGAAACATATCGCAGTGTGGCACAAGCGGATAATCGGTTTGGACCGGCGTCCACCCTCATCCGCCTTCGGCACCTTCTCCCGCCAGCGGGAGAAGGAAAAGCCGACTACCAATGCACCCCGCGCATCAGCGCGGCGAAGGCGATCTGTTCGTTGCTCGGCTGCGCTTCCTTCAGCGCCTTCCTGTCGCCCTTGGCCGCGGCCGAATCCGGGAACAACTCGAACGCGGTGCTCATCACCACCTCGTAGGCCTTGGGCGCCACCGCATTGACCAGCGCGCTGAAGATGCCCAGCCGCGTCGCGATGCGGCTCGGCTTCTCGATGATGCCCTTCACGACGAGATCGGCTGCCTCTTCCGGCGTCAGCGTCGGCACGCTGTCGTACATCTTGGTCGGCGCGATCATCGGCGTCTTCACCAGCGGCATGTTGATGGTGGTGAAGCTGATGCCCTTGCCCGAAAGTTCGCCCTGCGCGCAGCGGCTGAATGCGTCCAGCGCCGCCTTCGAGGCGACGTAGGCGGAGAAGCGCGGCGAGTTCGCCAGCACGCCGATCGAACTGATGTTGATGATGTGGCCCTTGCGCCGGTGGGTCATGGTCGGCATGAAGCCCATGATCAGGCGCAGGCTGCCGAAATAGTTCAGCTGCATCGTGCGCTCGAAATCGTGGAAGCGGTCGTAGCTGAGCTCGATCGAGCGCCGGATCGAGCGCCCCGCGTTGTTGACCAGGATATCGACGTGGCCGTGTTCCTTCAGCACGGTCGCGACCAGGCGATCGCAGTCGGCCATGTCGGCGAGATCGGCGGTATAGGCGAACACCTTGCCGCCGGCCTTTTTCATCTGGTCGCGGGCCTTGAACAACTCCTCCTCGCCGCGCGCGACGATCACCGTGATCGCGCCCGCCTCGGCGACGCGCTGCGCAGTGGACAGGCCGATGCCGGAGGAACCACCGGTGATCACCACCACCTTGCCGCGAACCTTGCCGCGCAGGCTGCGATCCACGAACAGGTCCGGGTCGAGGTGGCGTTCCCAGTAATCCCACAGCCGCCAGGCGTAGTCGTCCAGCTTCGGCACGACGATGCCGCTGCCCTTCAGCGCGCGCTCGGTCTCGCGGCTGTCGAAGCGCGTGGGATAGGTGATGAACTTCAGCACCGACTTGGGAATGCGGAAGTCGCGCAGCAGCATCGCGGTCATGCGCCGCACCGGCGGCAGGTTCATCGCCGCCATGCGCACGCCGCTGGGCACGAACGCGAACATGCGCGCGTCGATGCGCATGGTCATCTCCGGCGCGTGGCCGGCGCGGGCGAAGGCGTTCAGCACCTCGCCCACGCGCAACGGCTCGGGATCGGTGAGGTGGAAGGTGTGGCCGTCGAGTTTGGGCTTGTGCGCGATATGGTCGAGCGCATCGGCGACGAAATCGACCGGCACGAGATTGATGCGCCCGCCCTCGAGGCCGATCACCGGCATCCACGGCGGCAAGGTCTGGCGCAGTTTCTTGAGCAGGGTGAAGAAGTAGTAGGGCCCGTCGATCTTGTCGATCTCGCCGGTCTTGGAGTGCCCGACCACCATGCCCGGCCGGTACACGCGCCACTTGACGCGCTTTTCCGCGCGCACCAGGCCTTCGGACTCGTGCTTGGTCGCGAGGTAGGGATCGTCGAGGCCTTCGGCTTCGTCGAACATGTCCTCGCGAAAGATGCCGGGATACAAGCCAGCGGCGGCGATCGAACTCACGTGGTGGAAGCAACCCGCATCGATCGCGGCGGCGAGGTCGAGCGCATGTTGCGTGCCGCCGACGTTGGCCTCGCGCTGCGAAGCGGCGTCGGCCTCCATGTCGTAGATCGCGGCGAGGTGGAAGAAATGCGTCACCTTGCCCTTGAGCGCGCGCAACTGCGCCGCGGACACGCCGCACTTCGCCGCGCCCAGGTCGCCCGCCACCGGCACGATCCGCTTCATGTCCCAGCCCATCTTCCTGCCGATGGCCTCGAGCTTCTTCTGCGAATCCTTGCGCACCAGCACGTGGATCGTGCCCTTGCGCTTGAGCAGGTTCGAAACGAGGTAACGACCGATGAACCCGGTGGCGCCGGTGACGAAATAGCTCATGGACTGGAATCCGGTTCGTGGGCGCCGCACGCCGCGGCGTCTGCCCCGTTACGGTGCCAGAGCGCGCGGCCGGCGACAATCCGGCGCCGTATTGACCCCCTGCCGGGGGCGTGCTGTCATGCCGACGACACCAGGAGGCACCATGGCCAAGTCCAGCGACCTGAAGCAACAGTTCGAACAGGCGGCGATCGACGTCAAGGACCTGTCCGAGCGACCCGACAACGACACCCTGCTGCGCCTGTATGCGCTGTACAAGCAGGGCTCCGAGGGCGACGTCAGCGGCGACAAGCCGGGCTTCTTCGATTTCGTCGGCACCGCCAAGTACGAGGCCTGGGGCAAACTCAAGGGCACCGCCAGCGACGACGCGATGAAGAAATACGTCGACCTGGTGAAGAAGCTGCGCGGCTGAGCCGGCAAGCGTGGCCCGGCAGACCCGCAAGCGCATCCTCGATGCGTCGCTCGCGATGTTCAACGCGCAGGGCGAGCCCAACGTCACCACCAACCACATCGCCGACGAGCTGGAGATCAGCCCCGGCAACCTGTACTACCACTTCCGCAACAAGGACGACATCATCGAGCAGCTGTTCGGCGACTACGAACAGCGCATCGATGCCGCACTCGCCGCGCCGGAAGGCCGCCTGCCCGGGCTCGAGGACGTGTGGCTGCAGTTGCACCTGGTGTTCGAGTGCATCTGGGACTACCGCTTCCTGTATCGCGACCTGATCGACATCCTCAGCCGCAACCGCCGGCTGCGAATCCGCTTCGCGCGCATCCTCAAGCGCGCCGACGGACAGGCGCACACGGTGATGCGCGGGCTGACCCAGGCGGGAGTGATGCGCGCCTCGGCGGCGGAACTGGACGCGGCCGCGACCAACATCCTGGTGATCGCGACGTTCTGGCTGAACTACGCCTCGGTGCGCGGCGAAAAGGACGAACACGTCGCGATCCGCGACGGCATCGTGCAGGTGATGATGTCGCTGGCGCCGTTCCTGCGCGACGCGGAGCGGGTCCACCTCAACGGCCTGACCCGCGCGTACCTAGATTGAATCTTAATCGCGGAATCTGGGAGGGGCTTCAGCCCCGACGCAAACCCAATCGCGGCTAAAGCCGCTCCCACAGTTTGTCGGCGCGATTCAGCGCGAACGACGGCGCGGAGCGCGACGCTGCGGCTTCTTCGCCAGCTTTTCCTGCACGGTCATCGCCAGGCCCAGGGCGATGTCCTGCGTGTCTTCGACGCCGGCGAGGACGAGCTTGCCGAGCTGCTCCGCACGGACGCGGGCCTGGCAGGCGCCATCGACCAGGCCGCGACGGGCGAGGTTCGTGCCGCCGAGCAGGGCCAGCCACAGGTGGCGCGGGGTGAGTTCGAGGGTGGACTGCGCGGTGTTGGCCATTTCGGGCTCCGAACGTATGCGACGGATGCGTCGCGACGGTGCCAGCCTGCCCGGGTGCGGTCGAGCAATCACACTAGCCTCTCCCCCGCTTGCCAGTCGCGCGGCCTCGCGGGATGCTGGACGTCCCTCGACGGAGTCGACCATGGCCGCGAAATCATCCGCCAAGAACTGGGCGCCCTTCCCCCTCGACGCGAAGGCCTACGCCTACGCCGGCGATGCGTTGAAGAAGGCATGGCCGAAACTGCACGTCGGCGATTGCGAGCCGTTCCCGGACGCCAAGCGCGCCGCGTCGCTGCTCAAGGCCGTCGGCAAGGCCGCGCCCAAGCTCGACGCCGATGCGTTGGCCGACGCGTTGCAGGATGCGTGGCGGAAATTCCACCACGGCGATTTCCAGGCTGCGTTCGAAGCCGGTGAAAAACTTGGCCCGGTCGGCGCTTCGGTCGCGGTCAAGGCGCTCGGCATCCACGCCACGCACCTGGTCGACGACGAAGCCGAGAAGCTCAAGCGCTTCGAACAGGCGGCCAAGCTGGCCGAAGCCGCGGTCAAGGCACTGCCGGACGAGGCCAACAGCCATTACCGCCATGCCTTCGCGCTGGGCCGCTACAGCCAGGGCCTGTCCATCGCCAAGGCGCTGAAACAGGGCATCGCCGGCAAGGTCCGCGATTCGCTGGAAACCGCGCTGGAACTCGCGCCCAAGCACGCCGAGGCGCACACCGCGATGGCGCTGTACCACGGCGAGATCATCGGCAAGATCGGCGCGATGATCGGCGGCCTCACCTACGGCGCGAAGGCGGCGGATGCGGAAAAGCACATCAAGGCCGCGCTGAAGTTGACTCCGGATTCGCCGATCGCGCATATCGAGCACGGCAACCTGTTGCTGCTCCTGCATGGCGACAAGCAGGAAGACGCTGCGGCGGCGGCCTACGAGAAGGCTGCGAAACTCAAGCCCGCCGATGCGATGGAAGCGCTGGATGCGGCCTATGCGAAGGCGCAGTTGGAGTAGGAGCGCTCTCGAGCGCGACCTGCATCAACTTTCCGTGAGAGCGACGGAAATCGCGACGGCGCGCGATTGGATCCTGCGATACTGCTTCCGATGGGCGTTCCGGCAAGAGCTTGTCGCGCCCAGGTGCGCTCCTACAGGGAATCCGCGAATGTGGGAGCGACGGAAATCGCGACGGCGCGCGGGCCGATCATGCGTCGCCAGTTCCAATCGAGGTTCACGCGACAACTGATCGCGCCCTGAAGGGCGCTCCTACAACCTCGCGTCGGCAACACCCGCCGGCAGCACGCCCTTCACGTCGAACACCACGCTCGGATCGCGACCGAACACCGCGACGCCGCCCGGCAGATCGATGAATTGCTTGTGCGCGACCGCGAGCACCACCGCGTCGTAAGCCCCCGCTTCCGGCTTCGACACCAGATCGAGACCGAGTTCGCGCTTCGCCTCGCCCGCATCAGCCCACGGATCGTGCACGTCCACCTGCGCGTTCGCCGCCTGCAACTCGCGCACGATATCCACCACGCGCGTATTGCGCAGGTCCGGGCAGTCTTCCTTAAACGTCAGCCCGAGCACCAGGATCCGCGAACCGACCACATGGATGCGCTTTTGCGCCATCTGCCGCATCACCTGGTGGGCGACATGCAGGCCCATGCGGCTGTTGATGCGCCGCGCGGCGAGGATCAGTTCCGGGTGGTAGCCCAGCACCGTCGCCTTGTGCGTGAGGTAATACGGATCCACGCCGATGCAGTGACCGCCGACCAGCCCGGGCTTGAACGGCAGGAAATTCCACTTGGTTCCCGCGGCCGCGAGCACGTCGTGGGTATCGATGCCCATGGCCTCGAACATCATCGCGAGTTCGTTCACCAGCGCGATGTTGACGTCTCGCTGGGTGTTCTCGATGACCTTCGCCGCCTCGGCGACCTTGATGCTCGGCGCCTTGTGGGTGCCGGCCCCGATGATGCGGCGGTACAGCGCATCCACGAAGTCCGCGGCCTCCGGCGTGGAACCCGAAGTGACCTTGTGGATCGTGGTCAGGCGGCGCTGCTTGTCGCCGGGATTGATCCGCTCCGGGCTGTAACCGCAAAAAAAGTCTTCGTTGAACTTCAGCCCCGACGCGCGTTCCAGCACCGGCACGCAGATCTCCTCGGTGGTGCCGGGATACACCGTGCTCTCGAAGATCACCACGTCGCCGCGCTTGAGCGCGCGGCCGATGCTCGCGCTCGCCGATTCGAGCGGCCCGAAGTCGGGCCGGTTCGCCTCGTCCACCGGCGTCGGCACGGTGACGATGTACACGTTGCGATCACCGAGAGTGGCCACATCCGCGGTCAGCCGCAGCCGCGTTGCCGCGGCCAGTTCGTCGGCACCGGTTTCGCCGGTGTGGTCGCGTCCCGCGGCGAGTTCGGAGATGCGCGTGGGATCGATGTCGAAGCCGAGCGTGTCGAACTGCTTGCCGAACTCCACCGCCAGCGGCAGGCCGACGTAACCGAGGCCGAGGACGGCGATGCGGGCGGAATCGATGTCGGGCGGCGTCGCGCTCATGCGTGCTTCGGGATCGTGGCGGCATCGGGATAGTACTCGCGATGCCAGCGGGCGAAAGCGGCGACGCCGTCCTCGATCGACACCCGCGGCGCGTAGCCGGTGGCGGCGATCAGTTCCGAGGTGTCGGCTTCGGTGTCGGGCACGTCGCCGGGCTGCAGCGGCAGCAGCTCCATCACCGCCTTGCGTTCGAATGCCTGCTCCAGCAGCTCGATGAAATGCAGCAACTGCACCGGGCGCTCGTGACCGATGTTGTAGATGCGGTACGGCGCCGCGCTGGTCGCCGGATCGGGCTGCGCGCCGCTCCATTCCGGATTCGGCTGTGCCGGCCGGTCGAGCGTACGGACCACGCCTTCGACGATGTCGTCGATGTAGGTGAAGCTGCGGCTGTGGCGGCCGTGGTTGAACACCTTGATCGTCTCGCCGTTGCGGATGGCGCGCGCGAACAGCATCGGCGCCATGTCCGGCCGGCCCCACGGTCCGTACACGGTGAAGAAGCGCAGGCCGGTGCTCGGGATGCCGTAGAGATGCGCGTAGCTGTGCGCCATCATCTCGTTGGCCTTCTTGGTCGCGGCGTAGAAGGTCAGCGGATGCGCGGTGGTCGCGTGTTCTGAAAACGGCACAGCCGTGTTCGCGCCATAGACCGAACTGGTGGACGCGAACACGAGATGCTCGACTCCATGGTGCCGGCAGCCTTCGAGGATGTGCAGGAAGCCGATCAGGTTGCTGCTGGCGTAGGCATGCGGGTTCTTCGCCGCGTAGCGCACCCCGGCCTGCGCGGCGAGGTTCACCACCCGCCGCGGCTGGAACTCCGCGAACGCGCGTTCGATCGCGGCGCGGTCAGCGAGGTCGGCCTGCAGGTGGACGTAGTTGGGGTGCGCGAGCAGCGGTTGCAGCCGCGCCTGCTTCAGCGAGACGTCGTAGTAGTCGTTGAGGTTGTCGATGCCGAGCACGCGGTCGCCGCGTTCGAGCAGGCGCTTGGCCACGGCCGAACCGATGAAGCCGGCGGTACCGGTGACGAGGATGTCCATGACCGCATTGTAGGGGCGAAAATGCCTTCCTCCCGCCAACGCAAAAGCCGGCACGGGGCCGGCTTCGAGGGAACCTGGTGGGCGGTGCAGGGTTCGAACCTGCGACCCTTGCCGTGTGAAGGCAATGCTCTACCGCTGAGCTAACCGCCCGGGGCCGCGCAGTATAGCCGAAGCCCGCGGGACGGCAAATTGCGGCCCTTCCCTTGCCCCTCAATACGACTTCGATTCCCGCAGCGAATGCACCACGTCCGGCGCGGCGAAGCTGTCGCTGCGCGCGACGTGCCAGAAATCGCGGAACACGGAGTGCTTCGGCACGCCGTCGAGCAGTTCGCCCGGCGCGAGCGTGGGATACAACTCGCGCAGCGAACGGATCTCGGTCGGCGACACCCTCCGCAGGATGTGCTCGGGGCCGAGCTGTTCGGGGTGGGTCAATCCGGCCGCGCACAGCAGGTCGCGCAGCGCCTTCAGCGTGTTGTCGTGGAAGTTGGCGACGCGCGTGGACTTGTCCGGCACGTCGAGCTTCTTCCAGCGATCGGGGTTCTGCGTCGCGATTCCGGTCGGACAGCGGTCGGTGTGGCAACTCAACGACTGGATGCAGCCGAGCGCGAACATGTAACCGCGCGCGGCATTGCACCAGTCCGCGCCCAGCGCGAACGTGCGCGCCATGTCGAAGGCGCTGACGATCTGCCCCGCCGCGCCGATGCGCACGCGCTCGCGCAGGCCGAGCCCGACCAGGGTGTTGTGCACCAGCAGCAGGCCTTCGTGCATCGGCACGCCGACGTGGTCGATGAACTCCGCCGGCGCCGCACCGGTGCCGCCCTCGGCGCCGTCGACGACGATGAAGTCGGGAATCAGCCCGGTTTCCTGCATCGCCTTGGCGATCCCGAACCATTCCCACGGATGGCCGATGGCGAACTTGAATCCCGCCGGCTTGCCGCCGGACATCTCGCGCATGCGCGCGACGAACTGCAGCAGTTCGATCGGCGTGGAGAACACCGTGTGCCGCGACGGCGAGACGCAGTCGTGGCCCATCGGCACGCCGCGCGTTTCCGAGATTTCCCGGCTCACCTTCGCCGCCGGCAGCACGCCGCCATGGCCGGGCTTGGCGCCCTGCGACAGCTTCAGTTCCACCATCTTCACTTCCGGTTCGCGCGCGACCGCGGCGAATTTCTCCGCGTTGAAACTACCATCGTCGTTGCGGCAACCGAAATAGCCGGAACCGATTTCCCAGACGATGTCGCCGCCGTTCTCGCGGTGGTAGACCGAAAGCGAACCCTCGCCGGTGTCGTGGTAGAAATTCCCGAGCTTCGCGCCCTTGTTGAGTGCGCGGATCGCATTCGCGGATAGCGAGCCGAAGCTCATCGCCGAGATGTTGAATGCGCTGGCCGAGTACGGTTGCGGGCAAGCCCCACCGATCTCGACGCGGTAGTCGTGGTGGTGGAACTCGGCCGGCGCGATCGAATGGTTGATCCATTCGTACTGGTTGCCGTACACGTCAAGCTCGCTGCCGAACGGCACCACGTCCATCACGTTCTTCGCGCGCTGGTACGCCAGCGAACGCTGGTCGCGCGAGAACGGCGCTTTCTCGATGTCGGACTGGATGAAGTACTGGCGGATTTCCGGGCCGATGGATTCCAGCCCGTAGCGGAAGTGCGCGAGCAATGGATAATTGCGGCGCAGGGTGCTGCGCGCCTGCACCAGGTCCCAGGTGCCGATCGCGGACAATGCGCCGAACAGCAATACGCCCCAGCGCCAATCCACCTGCCCCATCGCCACCAGCACGATGGACAACACGGTGAACAGCAACGCGATGGCATAGGCGAGGTAACGCGACATGGCGGCTCCGTCGTCGGACGCTGGTGCCTGGGGTGGGAATCGAACCCACACTCCCTTTCGGGTGAGCGATTTTAAGTCGCTTGCGTCTACCAGTTTCGCCACCCAGGCCGGATGGCGAAACCGTCAACCCAAAAGAAAACAGCCTCGCGAGGCGAGGCTGCTGTTTGGAGGCCGAGGTCGGAATTGAACCGGCGTACGCGGATTTGCAGTCCGCTGCATGACCACTCTGCCACCCGGCCGGATGACGGCTTCGCGCTGCGATTCTTCCATATCCGCCACGCGATGGCGAACCGGAAAAACGAAGCCCCGGCGTACCGGGGCTTCGGAGAACCTGGAGCGGGAAACGAGACTCGAACTCGCGACCCCGACCTTGGCAAGGTCGTGCTCTACCAACTGAGCTATTCCCGCGTGGGAGGCGGCATTTTACCGGCCGCGGGATGGGTGTCAACCGCCGCGCGCTCCTCGGCGCGCAGCGTCGGCCACGCCGCGCGCAGGTATTCCAGCCCCGACCACAGCGTCAGCAGCGCGGCCACGGCCAGCAGCCAGTCGCCGATGTGGAACACCGGGACCGCCAGCCATGGCCCATCCTCGAGCGGCTTGCCCGGCGAAATCGCGTATAGCAGGCAGCAGATCGCGATCATCTGCACCGCGGTCTTGATCTTGCCGAGGAACGCCACCTTCACCTTCCCGCGCTGGCCGAATTCGGCCATCCACTCGCGCAGCGCCGAGACCGCGATCTCGCGACCGACGATGACCGCGGCCCACAGCGCCATCCACGCGCTCGGGTGGCCCTGCACGATCAGGAACAGTGCGGTCGACACCATCAGCTTGTCCGCGACCGGGTCGAGGAAGGCGCCGAACGCCGAATACTGGTTGTAGCGGCGCGCGATCCAGCCATCCAGCCAGTCGGTGATCGAGGCCAACGCGAAGATTGCGGCTGCGGCGACGCTGGTCCACTTCCCCGGCACATAGAACACCACGGCGAGCACCGGGATCAGCACGATCCGCAGCAGGGTGAGCCAGGTCGGGATGGTCAGCTTCATGCGGTTCCGTCCGTGTCGTCCCTCGTTTCCAGCCCATGCAGCGCGGCATAGATGCGCGCGGCCAGCGCCGCGTTCACGCCCTCCACGCGCGAGATTTCCTCCACCCCGGCCTCCTTGAGCCCGCCGAGGCCGCCGAAATGCCGCAACAGGTTAGCGCGTCGGCGCGGGCCGATGCCGGGGATGTCCTCCAGCCGGCTGCTGACGCGCGCCTTCTGCCGGCGCCCGCGATGGCCGGTGATGGCGAAACGATGCGCCTCGTCGCGCACCTGCTGCACCAGTTGCAGCCCCGGCGAATCCGGCCCGGGGCGCAATTCCCGGCCATCCGGGAGCAATAGGGCCTCATGACCGGCGCGGCGGCCCTCGCCCTTGGCCACGCCCACAACCATCACCCCGGACACGCCGAGGTCGCCGAGCACCGCGTTCGCCTGCGCGACCTGCCCAGCGCCGCCGTCGATCAGCAGCAGGTCCGGCAGCACGCCATCGGACTCCACGGCGCGGCGAAAACGCCGTTCCAGCGCCTGGTGCATGGCCGCGAAATCGTCGCCGGGCGTGATGCCGGCGATGTTGAAGCGCCGGTACTGGCCGCGGATCGGGCCTTCCGGCCCGAACACCACGCACGAGGCCACCGTCGCCTCGCCCATGGTGTGGCTGATGTCGAAGCATTCGATCCGCTGCGGCGCGGCATCGAGGCCGAGCAGCGTGCGCAAGGATTCCAGGCGCAGGGCCTGCGCCGCCTGGCTGTCGAGGTGGCCGTCGAGCGCGATCGCGGCGTTGCGGCGCGCGAGGTCGAGGTAGCCGGCGCGTTCGCCGCGCACGCTGGGCTTGAGTTGCACGCGCCGGCCGGCGCTTTCCGACAGCGCCTGTTCGATCAGTTCGCGGTCGTCGAGCTCGCGGTCGAGCACGATCTCGCGCGGCGGCACTTGTTCGGCGTAATACTGCGACACGAACGCGGACAGCACCGTGGCCGGGCTTTCCTCGCCATTGGTGCGTGGGAAGAACGCGCGCGTGCCGAGGTTGCGACCGTCGCGGAAGGCGAGCAACAGCACGCAGGCCGTGCTGCCGCGCATCGCCACGGCCAGTACGTCGAGCTCGGCCGCCTGCCCGTCGACGTACTGGCGTGCCTGGATCCGGCGCAGGGTCGCGACCATGTCGCGCAACTTCGCGGCCTGTTCGAATTCGAGCTTGCCGGCCGCGGTTTCCATTTCCCGGCCGAGCTCGGCGTTGAGTTCGTCGCTGCGGCCTTCGAGGAACAAGGTTGCACGGCGCACGGCGTCGGCGTATTCGGCCTCGTCGACAAGCCCGACGCAGGGCGCGCTGCAGCGGCCGATCTGGTACTGCAGGCAGGGCCGCGAACGGTTGCGGAACACGCTGTCCTCGCAACTGCGCAGGCGGAACAGCTTGTGCATCGCGCCCAGGGTTTCGCGCACGGCCCAAGCGCTCGGGTACGGCCCGAACAGGCGCCCCGGCACGCCGAGCGGGCCGCGACGGAAGGCCAGCCGCGGCCATTGTTCAGTGGTGAGCAGCACGTAGGGATAGCTCTTGTCGTCGCGCAGCAGCACGTTGTAGCGCGGCCGCAGCGACTTGATCAGCTGGTTCTCCAGCAGCAGCGCCTCGCCCTCGGTGCGCGTCACCGTGACTTCCATGGCCGCGACCTGCGCCAGCATCGCCTGTGTGCGCGGCGATTTCGGTGCGTTGTTGAAATAGCTGGCGACGCGCTTCTTCAACGCGCCAGCCTTGCCGACGTAGAGCACACTGCCGTCCACGGCGAGCATGCGGTACACGCCGGGCGCGGTGCTGAGCCTGGCGACGAAGGCCTTGCCGTCGAACGCCGGCACCGGCGATTTCCCGCTCACGCCTGGCTCGTACGGATGCGCTCGACGATGCACATCGCGGCTGCGTCCGCCAGCGCCCATGCAAGCTCGAATTCGCGCGAGCCGCCGGTGTAGGGGTCGGGGATTTCGCCCGCTTCGCCGCAACCGGCCCATTCGCGCAGCAGCACTGCGCGGGCGCGACCCGCCGACGACAGCTGCGCCTGTGCTTGCGCGAGATTGTCGCGGTCGGCGCAGAGGATCCAGTCGAAGCGATCGAAATCCCCAGGCATCAACTTGCGTGCGCGCAGGTTCGCGATGTCGACGCCATGCGCCGCGGCGGTGGCGATCGCACGCGGATCGGGCGGATCGCCGGCATGCCAGCCGCCGGTGCCGGCCGAATCGACTTCCACCTCGTCCGCAAGGCCCGCTTCGCGCAGGCGTGCGCGCAATGCACCCTCGGCCATCGGCGAGCGGCAGATGTTGCCCATGCACAGCATCAGCAGGCGCAGCGGTTCAGCCATGCGTGTGCTTGAGGCGCGCTTCGGCCCGCTCCAGGTCCTCGGGCGTGTCGATGCCAGGCGGGAAGGCTTCCGGCGCCAGGGCGACCGCGATCGGGTAACCCTGCTCGAGTACGCGCAATTGCTCCAGCGATTCGATCTGTTCGAGCTTCGACTGCGGCAAATTCGCGATCATGCGCAGGAAACCGGCGCGGTAGGCGTAGATGCCGATGTGGCGCAACCAGGCATCGCCCGCCGGCAAGGCGTCGCGGTTCGCGGCGAAGGCATCGCGCGCCCACGGGATCGGCGCGCGGCTGAAATACAGCGCATCGCCATTGCCGGCGCGCACCAGCTTGACCGCGTTCGGATCGAACAACGTGGCCGCGTCCTCGACCGGCGTCGCCAGGGTCGCCATCGGCGCGCCGCTCTTCACCAGCGCGTCCACGACCGTGCGGATGCCGCTGGCCGGCGTGAACGGCTCGTCACCCTGCAGGTTCACCACGATGTCGTCGTCGCCCCAGCCGGCGATGCGCATGCATTCGGCGAGGCGATCGCTGCCGGAGGCGTGCGCGGCATCGGTCATCGCCACATGCGCGCCGCTGCCGCCCACGGCTTCGGCGATGCGCGCATCGTCGGTCGCGACCCATACCTCGCGCGCGCCGGCGGCCAGCGCGCGACGCACGACATGCACGATCAGCGGTTCGCCGCCGAGCAGGCGCAAGGGCTTGCCCGGCAGGCGCGATGCGCCGTAGCGGGCAGGGATCGCGACGATGAACGACTCAGTCATGGGCAACTCCCGTGCGCGGCGGCAACTTGTCCAGCAAGGCGACCCAGAACGCCTCCGGCAACCGCGCCTGAACCGGCACCGTCCAGCAGCGCTCGTCGGCGAAGGCCGCGCACTTCACCGCGTCCTTCTCGGTCATCAGCACCGGCAGGTCGTTGCCGAAGCGCAATTCCTCCGCGGCGTAGCGATGATGGTCCGGAAACGCATGCGGTACCACCGCGATGCCGAGCGCACGCAGCTGGGAGAAGAATCGCTCCGGGTCGCCGATGCCGGCAACCGCGTGCACCCGCCGTCCGGCGAAATCGGCGAGCGGACGCGGACGCCCGCCGCGCATCGGCATCGCTTCATCGGCATCAAGGCGCATCGGCCATTCGCCGAACCCGGCCTCGCCGCCATTGACCACGCGGAAATCGCAACGCACGCCGCGTTCGATCGGTTCGCGCAGCGGGCCCGCCGGCAGCAAGCGGCCATTGCCGTAGCGACGACGCCCGTCGATCACCTCGATCTCGACATCGCGATGCAGGCGCCGGTGCTGCAGGCCATCGTCGCAGACCACGATGTCGCAACCCGCTTCGATGAGCGCACGCGCCGCGGCGACGCGATCGCGGTCGGCGTGCACCTTCGCCCCGGTGCGGCGCGCGATCAGCACCGGTTCGTCGCCACCGAGCGCGGGATCGGTCGTGGCTTCGACCCACAAGGGTTTGTCTTCGTGCTCGCGGCCGTAGCCGCGCGTGGCCACGCCCGGAATCCAGCCCTGTCGGCGCAGGCGTTCGACCAGTGCGATCGCGAGCGGGGTCTTGCCGCTGCCGCCGGCGATGAGGTTGCCGACCACGATCACCGGTTTCGACACGCGTCGTACCCGTGGCAGCCCGAGTCGGTCGCGCATGGCGAGCACGCCGCCGTACAGCGCGGATGCGGCGCGCGCCGCCAACGGCGGCGGTGTTTCGCCGTACCAGTACGCGGGCGGTCGACGCCGGGCTGCGCTCACGCCGCGCCCGGTTCGCGGAACTGCACCTGGTGCAGGTGCGCGTACAAGCCGCCCTTCGCCATCAGCTCCGCGTGCGTGCCCTGCTCCACCAGCCGGCCTTCGTCCAGCACCAGCACCTGGTCGGCGTGTTCGATGGTCGACAGCCGGTGCGCGATCACCAAGGTGGTGCGGTCCGGCATCAGGTGGTCGAGCGCATCCTGCACCAGGCGCTCGGATTCGTTGTCGAGCGCGGCGGTGGCTTCGTCGAGGATCAGCACCGGCGCATCCTTGAGGATCGCGCGCGCGATCGCGATGCGCTGGCGCTGGCCGCCGGACAGGCGCCCGCCGCGATTGCCGACGGTGCTGTCCGCGCCTTCGGGCATGCGCTCGACGAATTCGGCGGCGTTCGCCGCGCCGATCGCGCGGCGCAAGGCCTCGGCATCGGCGCCTTCGAGCTCGCCGTAGGCGACGTTCGCGGCGACGCTGCCGTCGAACAGCACCACCTGCTGCCCGACCAGCGCGATCTGCCGGCGCAGGTCGGCGAGCGGGTAATCGCGCAGCGGGCGACCATCGAGCAGGATCTCGCCGGATTCGGGTTCGTAGAAACGCGGGATCAGCTTCACCAGCGTCGACTTGCCGCCGCCGGAACGGCCGACGATCGCGGTCACCGTGCCCGGGCGCGCGGTGAAACTGACATGATCCAGCGCCGCCTGCGCCTGGCCGGGATAACGCGCGACCACGTCGCGGAATTCGACCAGGCCCTTCGCACGCTGCAACGGAACGCTGCCCGCGTCGGCTTCGTCCTCGGCATCGAGGATATGGAACAGGCGATCGGAAGACGCGAGCCCGCGCTGCAGCATGTTCTGCACGTTGGTCAGCTGCTTCAGCGCAGGGATCACCGCCATCATCGAGGTCATCAGGGTGACGAAGCCGCCGGCGTCGAGGCGCCCGGCGATGGCCTCGCGCCCGGCGAAGAACAGCAACAGCGCCAGCCCGACCGAACCCATCAGCTGCACCAGCGCCGAGGAGATGGAACGCGTGGATTCCACCTTCAGGCTGAGCTTGAGGTGGGTGTCGGCCTGCGCGGAATAGCGCGCGAGTTCGCTGCGCTGCGCGCCATAGACCTTCACTTCCTGTTGCCCGGACAGCGCCTGGTCGGCGGCCTGCATCAGCTTGCCGCTGCTTTCCTGGATACGGTGGCTGATGCGGCGGTAGCGCTTGCCGACCCGATCCATCACGAAGGCGAGCGGAGGGCCGAGCAGCAGCACCGCCAGCGTCACCTGCCAGCTGGTGTAGAGCATCGCCGCGAGCATCGCCAGCACCTGCAGCGACTGTTGCAGCATCACCTTGCCGGCGTCGATCGCGGCCTGCGCGACCTGGTCGCTGTCCGAGCCCAGCCGCACCAGCATCTGCGGCACCGGTTCGGAATCGAAGCGCAGGCCCGGCAGGCGCAGGTACTTGGCGAACGCCTGCACGCGCATGTCGCGGGCGATGCCGCGACCAGCGCGCGCGCCGCTCATGTCGGTGACGTAGCCGGCGATGCCGCGCACCACGAACAAACCGACAATCGCCAGCGGCAGCAGCAGGCTGACTTCGGCGTTGCGGGCGATGAAGGTCTGGTTGACGATCGGCTTCATCATCAGGGTGAAACCGGCGCCCGCTGCCGCTTCCACACCCATTGCCAGCAAGCCGGCGACGAGCAGCGCCCGATACGGCCGCGCCAGCGTGAACAGGCGACGGTAGCTGCCGCTGCCCGCCGGCGGTTGCGAAGCCGCGTCCATCAGTCCTTGCCCGTGCGGTCGCCGGCCCGTGGCGGTTCCGGCGCGGTCGCGATCGCGATATGGCGGAAGCCGAGCTGGCCGAGCGCGTCGAGCGCGGTAACCACGGCCTGGTGCTGGGTGCGAGCATCGGCGCGCAGCAGCACGCTGCGGTCGCGGTCCGGGCCGGCGACCTCGGCGATGGTGCGCTTCAGCGAATCGACGTCTCCACGCAGCGCCTCGCGATCCTGCACGAAATAGCGTCCGTCCGCGTTCACCAGCACGCTCAGCGCGTTCGATTGCGCCTCGTTCGGCTTGCCGTCGGCGCGCGGCAGTTCCAGCCGCAGCACCGAGCGCGCGTCGAAGGTGGTGGTGACCACGAAGAAGATGATCAGGCACAGCACCACGTCGATCAGCGGGATCAGGTTGATCTCCGGGCTGTCGTCGGCGCGGAAGTCGCGGATGCGCATGCGTGGCTCAGGCCGCGTCGATGGACGGTGTGATGCCGCGCGTACCCGGCGCGACCTGCGCGGTGGCGGAATGCGGGCCGTTGCCGGAGGCTTCGAGCGTATCCAGCAACTGGATCGCCTCGTGTTCCATGTCGACGATGTAGCCGGCGATGCGTCCGCGGAAGTAGCGGTGGAACATCAGCGCGGGGATCGCCACGACCATGCCGGTCGCGGTGCAGACCAGCGCCTTGCCGATGCCGCCGGCGAGCTGGTTCACGTCGCCGATGCCGTGGTCGAGGATGCCGAGGAACATCTGGATCATGCCTACCACGGTGCCGAAGAGGCCGAGCAGCGGTCCCGCGGCGGCAATCGTGCCGAGGCTGTTCAGGAAGCGCTCCATGCGGTGCACCAGATGGCGACCGACGTCCTCGATGCGCTCGCGGATCTGGTCGCTGGGCCGATGGCGCACGTCCAGCGCGGCCGCGAGCAGCGCGCCCAGCGGCGAGGTGCGGCGCAGCGATTCGATGTGCGCGGGTTCCGGATCGGGATCGCGCGCGACCCAGGTTCGGACCTCGTCGCCGAGGCCCGGTGGCAGCACCGCATCGCGGCGCAGGCTCCAGAAACGCTCGACGATGATCGCCACGCTCACCACCGCCAGCAATACCAGCGGGATCATCGGCCAGCCGCCAGCCCGGACCAGTTCCAGCACGCGCGCCTCCGTGGGCGTTCAATCAGGCCGATAGGATAGCCCAGCGGCCCGCGCGCGCCTGCGCGCGGCGTCCCACGGCCGCGGATGGCGCAGCCGTTCACCCGCCAGCGCCGGCCCGTCGCGCTGCAGCCGGATCCGCAATGCGCCCAGGTCCTGCGTGTCCGCGACCTCGGCGTGGGCCTCCTGCCAGCGTTCGACCACGACCGCCTGCGGGTGGTGGAAACGGTTGCCGAACCCGGACGAGACCAGCGCGAGTTTCGCACCGGTGGCGGCGATGAAGTCCGGATCGGAGGAGCCTCCACTGCCGTGGTGCGCGACCAGCACCACGTCCGCGCGCAGCAGCGACGGCTGTTCGCGCAACAGCTTGCGTTCGATCACTTCGCCGATGTCGCCGGTCAGCAACGCCGTGCCGTGTGCGCTCGCCACGCGCAGCACGCAACTCGATTCGTTGTCGAGGTAGGGAAAGCCGGCGCCGGGATGCAGCACGCGGAATTCCACGCCGTCCCAGTTCCAGTGCGTGCCGGCCAGGCATGATTTCGTGTCGGGCACCGGGCTTCCGCTCGGACTGAGCGACAGCGATGGCGGGAACGCGCGCTTCACCGCCGCGAACCCGCCGGCGTGGTCGTTGTCGCCATGGCTGACCATCGCGACGTCGATCCGCTGTACGCCGAGCGCATGCAAGGCCGGCACCACCACGCGTTCGCCGGCGTCGAAACCGTCCGGCACCGCCGGCCCCATGTCGTACAGCAGCGCGTGATTCCGCGTGCGCACCAGCACCGACAGTCCCTGCCCCACATCGACGACCGTGAGTTCGGCATCTCCAATCGCAGGCGCATGCAATGCGGGCCACAGCAATGGCAACCACAGCAACGCCGCCAGCGGCTTGCCCGGCACGCCGCGCGGCAACAACAGCCAGAACGCAGACGCGAGCGCCAGCGGCACCGCGAACCACGGCGCTTCCGGTGCCCACCACAAGGCCATCGGCGATGCGGCCATCCACTGGAACAACTGCCACGACCATTCGAACGCGTGCCCGGCCAGCCACCACGCCCATGCGCCCGTACCGGCATGAAACGCTTCGAGACCCGCACCGATCAGCGTCAACGGCACCACGACAAGGCTCCACCACGGCACCGCGAGCAGGTTGGCGAACGGGCCGGCAAGCGAGGCCTGGCCGAAGAACAGCGCGGTCAGCGGCAACAGCCCGAGCGTGGCCACGCCCTGCGCCGCGAAGAATCCGCGAATCGGCCGCGTTTCCACACCCGGCAGGCACCACAGCAGCCAGGCGACGCCGAGGAAGCTCAGCCAGAAGCCCGGCGACAGCGGCGACAGCGCGTCCGCCAGCAGCATCGCGATCGCGGCGAGCGCCAAGGCATCGCCCGCGCGCGTGGCCCGGCGCAGCACGCGAGCCAGCACCACCACCGCGATCATCAGCAGCGTGCGCAGCGTCGGCAGCGATAGCCCCGCAACCACGCTGTAACCCGCGGCGAATGCGAGCGCGGCGATGCCGCAGGCGACCTGGCGCGGGCAACGCCGGGCGAGCAGCGGCAACAGCCACCACAACGCGCGGGCGAGCAAGGCGCCGAAGCCCGCGACCAGGCCGACGTGGAAACCGGAAATCGCGATCAGGTGGGTCAGCCCGTCGGCGCGTAGGGTTTCCCAGTCTTCGTCCTGCAAGCCGCCGGTATCTCCCAGCGCGAATGCGCGCAGGAAGCGCGCGGAGTCCGCGGGCGCTTGTCGCGCGATTCGCGAAGACATCGCTTCGCGCCATGCGTCGATTCCGTGGGCGCTCTCGATCCGCTTCGCGTTCTCGGCATCGGCGACATAACCGGTCGCGGCGACGCCCTGCGCCAGCGCATTGCGTTCCGCATCGAATCCGCCGGGATTGCGCAGCCCACGCGGCGCACGCAGCTTTGCCGCGAACTTCCAGCGTTCGCCGGCATGCACCGGCGCGGGCAGGATGATTCCATCCTGCAGCTGCTTGCGGTCGTCGTACCAGGCCAGTTGCAGGGTCTTGCCGCGGAGTGCGAGGTTCGAATCGCGATCCACGACAAAACGGAACCGCGTGCGCTTGGCCTCGCGCACCGGCAGCTCGACGACGTGGCCGGTGAGCTCGACCACATGGCCTTCCAGCGCCGGCGGCAGTTGCGCATCCAGCGCGCGATCCGCCTGCAGCGTGCACAGCCCGAACCCGAGCAGCAGCGTTGCCGCGATCCGCGCGATTCCACCCGCCCACCAGCCTGCTATGCCGAACGCGATGGCCAGAACCGCACACCAGATCGGTGCGAATGCCGGCAGCAACAGGCTCGCGACGCAACCGGCGAGCAGGGCAAGCGCGGTCGCCGGGCCGAACGGCAATGGTTGCCAGCGCGCGTTCGCGAGACGCAGCGACGGCAATGCGAGATGCGGAGTTGGAATCGCGATGGCCATGCCGGCAGCGTGCCGGCAAGCGTCGGCGGAATGGATCAGCGAGCGACGTGCTTGCGGGTCGGAGTTGTCCGATTACAGCGAAGCATCGCGGAACGCACGCAGTACTGCGTTGATCCGGGTCTGGTAGCCGGGCCCTTGCGCCTTGAACCAGTCCAGCACGTCCTGCTCCACGCGCAGGGAAATGGCGGTTTTCCGCGGCACCGGGTTCAGGCCGCGCCGCACCACCCCGCGCACGATATGGCGGATGTCGGCTTCCGGATGTTCGGTGGTCATGCGTTTCGGTTTCGGCTTGGAGTGCGACCGCTCATTCGCGGACCGAGTCGAAGTAGAGCCGCGCTTCGCCGCGGGTCGCCTTGCGGAACGAGATGATGCGGATTTCATGGGCGGTCTCCGTATGGACGATCGAGACGGGAACACCGGCAAGCAGCCCGAGCGTGACGAACCGCTGCTCGCGGTAGCGGAACCGGTCGTCCTCGTAGGTGAAGGTCAAGCCTTCGAAGACGACGGGCGCATCCGCGAAGTCGAGCCCGTGCCGAGCCAGATTCAATCGTCGCTTGTGCTCCGACCATGTGAACGCGCATGGCATATTGTATATACATTCCGCAAGACGGGCAAGCGGATTGTGGGTGCAGCCATGCGCGACGAAGAATCAGCGGGTGGCGCGAGTGCGGATCGGAGTTGTCCGAACTAGCGCGGAATCACGTTGATGGCTTCGATCCGTAACTTGTGGCGCGCAAGCAGGTAGTCGACGAAGTCACCGATGATCAGGTTCGGCTTGTTGCCGCTGCGGGTCACGATACGCGCCAAGAGGATGCTCGTGTCGGCAAGCCACTGCACGTTGATTGCGCCACGACGATCGGGTTGCGTGCTGTGGATCTTGGCCCATCCTCTCGGTCGATCGGATCGCCGCTCTTCGGTCACCTTGAGCGAGTGTCTGGACAGTTTCGTGTCCTTGACGATTTTCTCGCGAAGGCTTGGCCCTTTCTTGCAGATGACCTGGATCAGGATTTGCATGATCGTCCTCCTGTCACCGATTGCGCGCATCCTATTCAAACCTGCCCCGCCCCCAACTCCCGCAACTTCCCTTCGTGCAGTTCCAGCACACGGTCCAGCCGCCGCGCGAGGCTGCGGTCGTGGGTCACGAGCACCAGGCTGGTCTTCTGCGCGCGGTTCAATTCCAGCATCAGCGCGAACACTCCGGCCGCGGTCTTCTCGTCGAGGTTGCCGGTGGGTTCGTCACCGAGCACGCAGGCCGGCTTGTTGACCAGTGCGCGCGCCACCGCGGCACGCTGGCGTTCGCCGCCGGACAGCTCGCCCGGCTTGTGCGCGAGCCGGTGACCGAGGCCGACGGCTTCGAGCAATTCCTTCGCCCGCGAATTCGCCTCGGCAACGTCCGCACCACCGAGCAGCACCGGCAGCATCACGTTTTCCAGCGCAGTGAATTCCGGCAGCAGGTGGTGGAACTGGTAGACGAAGCCCAGCGCCTTGTTGCGCAGCTGGCCGCGTGCGGCGTTCGACAGCGCGCTCATCCTCTGCCCGGCGACATAGACCTCGCCCGAAGTCGGGGTATCGAGGCCGCCGAGCAGGTGCAGCAGGGTGCTCTTGCCGGCGCCGGAAACGCCGAGGATCGCCACAGTCTCGCCGGGCGCGATGGCGACATCGAGGCCGTCGAACACCGGCGTGTGCAACTTGCCTTCGGCATAGGTCTTGCCGAGCTTGTCGGCGCGGATTACGGCTTCAGTCATGTTGGTTCCTGCAATCAGATGGCCGCCATCCTTGGCACAAGGCACCGGCTTCGGAACCTCTTGCCCGGCCGTCCGTGGCCGGGCGTTCGCGCATGCGCGAGGCAGTGCCTCGCAAACGCATGCGCTCACTCATACCGCAGCGCCTCCGCCGGTGCGGTGCGCGAGGCGCTCCAGGCCGGGTACAGCGTGGCGAGGAAGGCCATCACCAGCGCGACGATGGCAATGATGGTGACGTCGCTCGCTTCCAGCTGCGTCGGCAGGCCGGTGATGTAGTACACGTCCTCCGGCATCAGCTGCACGCCGAACACATGCTCGATCGCGCGCAGGATGCGCTCGAGGTTGAGCGTGAGCGCGATGCCGCCGATGACCCCGGCAATCGTGCCGATCACGCCGATCAGCGAACCCTGGACCATGAACACCTGCATCACCCCACCCGGCGTGAGCCCGAGCGTGCGCAGGATGGCGATGTCCGCCTGCTTGTCGGTGACCAGCATCACCTGCGAGGACACCAGGTTGAACGCGCCCATGGCGATGATCAGCGACAGCAGGATCGCCATCATCGTCTTCTCCAGCTTGAGTGCGCGGAACATGTTGGCGTTGTCCTGCTGCCAGTCGGTGACGCGGTACGGGCCGCGCAGGCGCAAGGCGAGGTCGCGCGCGACTTCGAACGACTGGTCCATGTCGTGCAGGCGCAGGCGCACGCCGGTGGCGGCGTCGCCCATGCGCAGCACGCGCTGCAGGTCCTGGAAGTTCGCCACCGCCAGGCCCTTGTCGTATTCCTGGTAGCCGGCCTCGAAGATGCCGCTGACCTTGAAGCGCTTGAGCTGCGGCACCGCGCCCATCGGCGTGGCCTGGAAATCGGTGGTGACCACGACGCTGTCGCCGACGCCGACGCCGAGCCACAGCGCGAGTTCGCTGCCGAGCACGATGTTGAAGCTGCCGGGCGTGAGCTGGTCGAGCCGGCCCCGGGTCATCTTCTGCGCCAGCACCGAGACCTTGCCCTCCTCGGCCGGGATCACCCCGCGCACGATCGCCGGCTGGCGCTGCGGCCCGGTGATCAGCGCTTCGGCCTCGATGTAGGGCGCGGCGCCGGCCACGCGCTTGTCGCGATAGGCCTCGGCCACCGCCTGCCGCCAGTTCTGCATCGCCGCGCCGTCGGCGCTGATGGTCGCGTGCGCCGCCATCTCCAGCATGCGGTCGCGGATCTCGCGCTGGAAGCCGCTCATCACCGCCAGCGTCGTGATCAGCGCGGCGACGCCGAGCGCAATGCCGAGGATCGACGCGAGCGAGATGAAGGAGATGAAGCCGTTGCGGCGCTTGGCGCGCAGGTAGCGCAGGCCGATGGCGACGGGGATGGGTTTGAACATGCGCGGGCCTGGCCGAAGCAGCCGCTATGGTGCCACCCGCGCCTGCCTGTGCGCAGCCTCGGCCGCCATCGCGGCCAGCCGCAGTTCACGCCGCCCGGCGGCAGGCAGCGTGTCCGGCCACCATGCGAGGCGTCGGGACTTGTTGCCCGTCCGCCACGACAGGAAGGCCAGCGACCCGCGCCAGTGCAGTTCCGCCGCTTCGACACGCTCGCCATCGACGAACAGCACGCCATCGCCGCGCCAGCTCAGGCGGATCGGTTTCCGGCGCGATTCGCGCTTCGCCAGCCAGACACCCCATCCGGCCACGACGATGGATGCGGACCATGCGCCCCATCGCGGCAAGTCGGATGCCAGGATCGACACCGCCGCGAGCAGTCCCAGCGCGATCAACGCGCCACAGAGGACGGCGGAGGGCTTCCAGTCAGACCGGAAGCTCGCGGATGCGCTGGACGAGTGCGGCGAGTTCGGCATCGGGCGGGGCCTCGTAGCCCAGGAACCATCGCCACAGCCTGTCGTCTTCGCTATCGAGAAGCTCTAGGAAAACGCCGCGCTCGCGCTCGGACGATGCCGCGTAGCCGTGATCCAGCCAGCGTTCCAGCAGTTGGTCCAGTTCCCGCATGCCGCGGCGGCAACGCCAACGGAGTTTTTTCAGTTCAGCGCTTTCGCTCACGCCAGCAGCAGCCGCAGGCCCAGCCACGCCCACAGCGCGAACAGCACCATGCCGCCGGCGACGTAAGCATAGAAACGATGCATGACCTTGTTGTAGCTGCAATGGATCGCGCTGTGGACGATGCGCAGGGCGACGAACGTCCATGCCAGCGCCAGCGACACCGGCGTCACCAGCCCGGTCAACGCGGCCACGAACAGCGCCGCGTAGAACAGCACCGGCAGTTCGAACAGGTTGCGGAAATTGTCCGCGGCACGGCTGTCGGTGAGTTTCGCCGTGGCCTGCGCCGAGGTCGCCACCGCCTGCGGGTGGATGCGCTCGCGCTTCATCTGCCCGATGCGCATGAAGAACATGCGCCACCACACCACGAAGGTGAGCGCGGCCATGGCGAACGCCGGCGCGAAGATGCGGGCGTCGATCATGCTCAGACCCGCCGGGCGAGCATCAGCTTCTTGATCTCGGCAATCGCCTTGGCGGGATTCAGGCCCTTCGGGCAGGTCCGCGCGCAGTTCATGATGGTGTGACAGCGGTAGAGCTTGAATGGATCCTCGAGGTCGTCGAGGCGCGCGCCGGTGTCCTCGTCGCGCGAATCGACGATCCAGCGATAGGCCTGCAGCAGGATCGCCGGGCCGAGGTAGCGATCGCCGTTCCACCAGTAGCTCGGGCAGCTGGTCGAGCAACAGGCGCACAGGATGCATTCGTACAGGCCGTCGAGCTTGCTGCGGTCTTGCTTCGATTGCAGGCGTTCGCGCGTCGGCGCCGGCGATTGCGTGCGGATCCACGGCTTGATCGATGCGTACTGCGCGTAGAAATGGGTGAGGTCGGGAACCAGATCCTTCACCACCGGCATGTGCGGCAGCGGGTAGATCGGAACGTCGCCGCTGCCCTTGCCGCAATCGGCGATCGCCTTGGTGCAGGCCAGCGTGTTGGTGCCGTCGATGTTCATCGCGCAGGAACCGCAGATGCCCTCGCGGCAGGAACGGCGGAACGTGAGCGTCGGGTCGATCTCGTTCTTGATCTTGATCAGCGCGTCCAGGACCATCGGCCCGCACTTGTCGAGGTCGACCTCGTAGCTGTCGGTGCTCGGGTTGCGGCCGTCGTCCGGGTTCCAGCGATAGACCTTGAACGTGCGCGTGCGCTTGGCGCCCGTCGCGGGGAACTTGCGGCCGGGCTGGATCTTCGAATTCTTCGGCAGGGTGAATTCGGCCATTTCAGTAAACCCTCGCCTTCGGCGGAACGACTTCGACTTCGTCGTCGAGCGTGTACAGGTGCACCGGCCTGTATTCGATGGCCGTGGATCCATCTTCGCCGACCCGGCACAGGCTGTGCTTCATCCATTCGCCGTCGTTGCGGTCGGGGAAGTCCTCGCGCGCATGCGCGCCGCGCGATTCGGTGCGGTTTTCCGCGGAAACAATGGTCGCCAGCGCCTGGCCCAGCAGGTTCTCCAGCTCCATCGTCTCGACCAGGTCCGAGTTCCACACCAGCGAACGGTCGCTGACCCGCACATCGGCGAACGAGGCGTGGATGTCGCGGATCTTGCCCACGCCCTCGGCCAGGGTTTCGCCGGTGCGGAACACCGCGGCGTCGGCCTGCATGGTGCGCTGCATCCTGTCGCGGATCTGCGCGGTGGACTGGCTGCCGTTGGCATTGCGCAGGCGGTCGAGCCGTGACAGCGCCTTGTCGCAGGCATCGCCGGCGAGCCGGTCGTGCGCCTGGCTCGGCTTGATCGTTTCCGCGGCGCGATTCGCCACCGCGCGACCGAACACGACGAGATCGAGCAGCGAGTTGGAACCGAGCCGGTTGGCGCCGTGCACCGAGACGCAGGCGGCCTCGCCGATGGCATACAGGCCGGGCACGACCGCATCGGGATCGCCGTTGCGCAGCTGCACCACTTCGCCGTGGTAATTGGTCGGGATGCCGCCCATGTTGTAGTGCACGGTCGGAATCACCGGGATCGGCTGCTTCTCGACATCGACGCCGGCGAAGATGCGCGCGCTCTCGGCGATGCCGGGCAGCTTCTCGTGGATGTCCTTGGGATCGAGGTGGGTCAGGTCGAGGTTGATGTGGTCCTTGTGCTCGCCGACGCCGCGGCCTTCGCGGATCTCGATGGTCATCGAACGCGACACGACGTCGCGCGAAGCCAGGTCCTTGGCGTTCGGCGCGTAGCGTTCCATGAAACGCTCGCCGCTGGCGTTGCGCAGGATGCCGCCTTCGCCACGCACGCCTTCGGTGATCAGGCAACCCGCGCCGTAGATGCCGGTCGGGTGGAACTGCACGAATTCCATGTCCTGCAGGCCCAGGCCTGCGCGCAGCGCCATGCCGCCGCCGTCGCCGGTGCAGGTATGCGCCGAGGTCGCGGAGAAATAGGCTCGGCCGTAACCGCCGGTGGCCAGCACCGTGCCGTGGCTGCGGAACAGGTGCAGGGTGCCCTCGCTCATGTCCAGCGCGAGCACCCCGCGGCAGGCGCCGTGCTCGTCCATGACCAGGTCGAGCGCGAAGTATTCGATGAAGAACTCGGCCTCGTGCTTCAGCGACTGCTGGTACAGCGTGTGCAGGATCGCGTGGCCGGTGCGGTCGGCGGCGGCGCAGGTGCGCTGCGCGGTGCCCTTGCCATAGTCGACGGTCATGCCGCCGAACGGGCGCTGGTAGATCTTGCCTTCCTCGGTGCGCGAGAACGGCACGCCCTGGTGCTCGAGCTCGATGATCGCCGGGATCGCCTCGCGGCACATGTATTCGATCGCGTCCTGGTCGCCCAGCCAGTCCGAACCCTTGATGGTGTCGTAGAAGTGGAAGCGCCAGTCGTCCGGGCCCATGTTGCCGAGCGCGGCGGAAATGCCGCCCTGCGCCGCCACGGTGTGCGAACGGGTCGGGAACACCTTGGTGATGCACGCGGTCTTCAGGCCCTTCTGGGCGAGGCCGAAGGTCGCGCGCAGGCCGGCGCCGCCGGCCCCCACCACGACCATGTCGTACTTGTGTTCGGTGATGTTGTACGCGGTCATGTTCGGATCAGGCTCCCAGCGCGATGCGGACGACCGCGAGGACGCCGGCGATGGCCGCCAGCGCGCAGATGAAGAGATTGGCGAGGTGGGCGATGCCGGCGAACAGCGGCGTGTGCACGTAATCCTCGATCACCACCTGGATGCCGAGCTTGGCATGCCAGAACGCGGCGATCAGGAACGCGACCAGCACCGTCGCGTTGAACGGATCGGCCACGATCATGCGGGCGCGCGCGTAGTCGGCGCTGGCCAGCGACAACAACAGGCCGAGCAGCCACGCACCGGCCAGCACGATCGCGATCGCGGTGACGCGCTGCCAGAGGAAATGCCCGGTGCCGTCCTTCGCCGAACCCAGCCCGCGCGCTTGCTTGAGCGGGGTGCGGAATTCGCTGCCGTTGCCGTTCATGCCTGCCCCCAGTGCACCAGCACCACGCCCCAGGCCAGCGCCACCAGCACGAAGCTGCCGATGATCGAAAGCCAGCTGCTGCGCACGAATTCCGGGATCGCATAACCCTGGCCCGCGTCCTGCACCAGGTGGCGGATGCCGTTGATCAGGTGGAAGGCCAGTGCCCAGGAGAATCCAAACAGCACGATCTTGCCGAACGGCGATCCCGCGCAGGCGGCGAAGGCGGCCCAGCGTTCGGGGCCTGCGGCCAGCGCCAGCAGCCCCCACACCAGGCCGATCATGCCGACGGCGAGCACGATGCCGGTCGCGCGATGCAGGATGGAAGTGACCATCTGCACCTGCCAGCGATACACCTGCAGATGCGGTGACAGGGGGCGTTCTCGGCTCGCCATCGTCGGCTCGTCCTTCAGGTGCGCGGGGTCAGAAATCGATGCATCGACCGTTCTTCTCCCAATCGCCGTAGCGGACGGGATCGAGCCCGCCACGCCCGCCGATTTCCGGCGGTTGCGGCGTCTCCGGCGCGGGATCGCGCGGTTCCGCGGGCATGGCCGGCTGGGGGTCTTGGCCTATCATCGGGGTCTTCACAGCCATTCAAGTTTACGTCCAGCCGCCAATGTCGGACAACCCGCAACCCGCGACGACGCAGGCTTTCCTCCTGCCCGACCATGGCATTCTCGCCATTACCGGTCGCGACGCGGTGAAATTCGCGCACGCGCAGTTCATGAGCGAGGTGGCCGCGCTCGCACCCGGGCACTGGCACTGGAGCGGCTGGCTGACGCCGAAAGGCCGCGTGATCGCGCTGTTCGCGCTGCTGAAACTCGACGACGAAACCCTGTGGCTGCTGTTGCCGGATTTCGATGCCGGCGAACTGGCTTCGCAGCTGCAACGCTATGTGTTCCGCAGCAAACTCGAACTGAAGCCGCGCGACGATCTGCACATCAGCGGCGAATTCACCGAACCAGTGCTGGCGAAAGGCGCTGCATTCGCGTGCAACAACGACACCATCGAACTCGATTTCGGCGGCGATGGCGGCGCACGCGCATTGCGGATCGACGCAACACCGGCTACGGACAATGCACGTTCGCAGGCCGAGTGGCTCGCCTTCGACCTCGCCCACGGCCTGCCGCACCTGCCCGCGTCGCAGCGCGAACACTGGACGCCGCAACAGCTCTCGCTGGAGCGCCTGCGCGCCTTCAGCGTGAAGAAGGGTTGCTACCCCGGGCAGGAAATCGTCGCGCGCACGCATTTCCTCGGCCAGGCCAAGCGCGGACTCGTTGCGGTGTGCGCTGCCTCTCCGATTCCGGTGGATGCGGAGGTCGAACTCGACGGCGCCGCGATTGGCAAAATCGTGTCCGCGACGCCGGGCCAACCCTGCTTCGCCTTGGGCGTGTTGTCGCTGGAACGCGGCCTCGGCGCACTGACTGCCGCCGGACTCGGCCTCAACGACATCGGCCTGCGCGACGGCCTCGCGCGATGAAATCCGCCACGCCGGGCGCGGTCGAACGCGCGGTGCAGCAGCGTTCGCCGCAGGGATCGCGCGAGCACCGCGACCTGGTCGCCAGCGAGGTTCCGGTCGCCCTGCACTACAACGACACGCCGTTCGCGGTGCTGATGGCCACGCCCTGCGATCTTGCCGACCTCGCGCTGGGGTTTTCACTGAGCGAAGCCGTCGTCGAATCCCGCGATGAAGTCCGCATCGAAGGCATCGAGGAATCGGTGGACGGCATCGCCGTGCGCATGGCGATTTCCGCATCGCGTGCCGAAGCACTGGAAGATCGCCGCCGCAACCTTCCAGGCTACGGCGGTTGCGGCGTCTGCGGCAGCGCAACCGTCGAATCGGTATTGCGTCCGCCGCCAACCATCGCGAGCGAACTGCGCATCGGGGAACGCGCATTGCACCGCGCGTTCGTGCAACTGCACGAACAGCAGCCCCTGAACGCAGTCACCGGCGCGACCCATGCCGCGGGCTTCGCAAACGCGGATGGCGAACTGCGACTGGTGCGCGAAGACGTGGGCCGGCACAACGCGCTGGACAAGTTGATCGGCGCGATGGCCTCGGCCGGCATCGATGCCGGAAGTGGTTTCGCCATCGTCACCAGCCGCGCCAGTTACGAGCTGGCGATGAAGGCGGCGCAGGTCGGGATCCCGCTGCTTGCGGCGATTTCGGCACCGACGTCGCTGGCGATTGCGCTGGCCGATTCCGCGCGGCTGTGCCTGGTCGGTTTCGCCCGCGACGGCCATTGCGCGGTGTATGCGCATGCGGGGCGGTTGATGCGTTGACCCCTCTCCCGGCGCTACGCGCCACCGCATCCAGCCTGTCGGCTTGCATGCCGACAGGCGTTCACGGGCTCGCGGCGTGCGCCGCTCGAAATCCCCGCTCACCCCACAAGGGGAGAGGGAAAGGCAACTTCAGTCCGCCAGTTCGTTGGCCGCGGCGATGATGTCCTCGTCCTTCGGGATCACCAGGAACGCGGCGCCGGCCAGTGGCGTGTAGGTATCCGCGCCGACCACGCGCCGGAACGGGCGCGCACCGTAGCCACCTTCCGCGATCGCGGTGATCACGCCCTCGCCCACGCCGGCGCTGTGCCGGCCTTCGTCGACGATGAGGATGCGCTTGGCCGATTTCGCCTGTTCGACGATGTAATTTTCGTTCAACGGCACCAGCCAGCGCAGGTCGACCACGCGCACTTTCCAGCCGTGCTGCTTCTCGATTTCGCGCGCGGCGCGCAGGCTCATCGGCACGCCATTGCCGTAGGTGAAGACGACGAGGTCGTCGTTGCCTTCACCATAAATGCGACCCTCGCCCAGCGTCATCGCTTCGTCCGGCGCGGGATAGGTCGTGAGCCACTGGCCGTCGCCGGCTTCGTACAGGTCCTTGGTCATGTACAGCGCGATCGGTTCGAGGAACACGCTGACGCGCCCGTCCACCTTCGCCAGCGCGGTGAGCGTGCGCAGCATCATCGCCGCGTCGTCGCCGCGCGACGGACAACCAACCACCAGGCCGGGGATGTCGCGCAGCGCGGTGATCGAGTTGTCGTTGTGGAAATGCCCGCCGAAGCCGCGCTGGTAACCAAGCCCGGCGATGCGCACCACCATCGGGTTGGCGTACTGGTTGTTGCTGAAGAACTGCAGGCTCGCCGCCTCGCCGCGGATCTGGTCGCAGGCGTTGTGGAAATACGCGAGGTACTGGATTTCCGGGATCGGCAGCATGCCCATGTTGGCGAAGCCCTGGGCCATGCCGAGGATCATGGTTTCGTCGAGCAGGGTATTGAACACGCGGCGCGCGCCGAAGGCCTTCTGCAGGCCCTTGGTCACGGTGTACACCCCGCCCTTCTGCGCCACGTCCTCGCCGAACAGCAGCGTGTCCGGGTACTTGGCGAAGATGTCGTGCAGCGCGTTGTTGATCTGGATCGCCATGTGTCGCGGCGCCTGCTTCTCCGGCAGTTTTTCCCCTCTGCCGAAGGCCTTGATCCGCGCCTCGTGTTCCGGCGCGCGCGCGGCTTCCTTCGCGACCTTGCCCGGCGTGTACGGCGCCAGCGAGCGCACCACGTGTTCCAGGGTCTCGATGCGCGGGCGCCTGTCCGCCTCTTCCGCGGCTTCGAAACACTTGCGGCGCGTGTCCTCGTACAGGGCGAGGATTTCGTCCTTCGACATCAGCCCGGATTCCAGCGCGATCTGCGCCGAACGCAACAGGGGATCACCGGCTTCGACGCTCACCAGTTCCTCGATGCTGCGCCACTCGATCTCGAAGTCGGTGCCGGCGTGGCCCATGATCCGGGTGGTGCGCAGGTGCAGGAAGGTCGGGCGGCGCGTGCGCCGGCAATGCTCGACCGCGCGCAGCACGTCGCCGTAACCGGCCGCGAGGTCGAGGCCGTCGGCGAAGAAATAATCGAGGTCGGGGCGGTTGCGGAAGGATTCGGCGATCCAGCCGCCCGGGGTCTTCACCGAAATGCCGATGCCGTTGTCCTCGCACACGTACAGCACCGGCGCGGGCAGCTTCTGGTAGGCGGTCCACGAGGCCGCGTTGAACGCGGTCTGCGCGGTGGCGTGGTTCGCCGACGCATCGCCGAACGAGCAGATCGCGATGGAATCGTCCGGAACCGGCAACTGGTGGCCGATGCGCTTCGCCGCTTCGATCGCGACCGCGGTGCCCAGCGCCTTCGGCAAATGCGAAGCGATGGTCGAAGTCTGCGGCAACACCCACAAGGGCTTGCTGCCCCAGACCTTGTGCCGCCCACCCGAGGCCGGGTCGTCCGCGCTCGCCGCGAACGACAGCGCCGAATCCATGATCGGATCAAGCTTTTTACCGTCCGTGCCCGGGATCTTGCGGAAACGCTCGGCCATGAAGCCGCCGCTGCGGTAATGCAGGAACGCCGGATCGGTATGGCGCGTGGCGCGCGCGACCATCGCATTGCCTTCGTGGCCGGAGCTGCCGATGGTGTAGAAGACCTTGTTCTGCACGCGCAGCACGCGCGCCATCAGGTCGAGGTGCCGCGAGATCAGTTGCGACTCGAACAGCTCGCGGAAACCCCGTGCATCCAGCGCACTGCCATCGAGGATGGCCTCGCCCGCCGCCGGCTTCGCGTCGGGCGTGCCGTTCCAGGCCTTCACCATCTCGCTGAAATTGACGTCGCAGATCTCGGCGCGGTTCAGCCCCTTCATGCGGGCGGGAATCGGATTCGGAATGGTGGCGAACATGGCGGTCTCTCTCTTTCGTCATCCTGAGCGTAGCGAAGGACCTGCTTTTGCCGAAGCTGAAACAGCGGGTCCCTCGGCTTCGCCTCAGGACGACAGGGTCAGGTGGATTGGTCGATCAGCGCCTGCGCCTCGGCATCGGGCGCGGGCATCGGCACGAAGCCGGGCGTGGCCTCGACCCGCAACAGCCATGCGCGCAGCGCCGGGTAGGCATCGAGCGCGATGCCGCCGTGCGGGGCGACGCAGGTATAGGCGTAAAGCGCGATGTCGGCGATGCCGCATTCGCCGCCGGTGAACCAGTCGTGCGCGGACAGGTGCCGTTCCATCACCGCCAGCGCGGCGTGGCCGCGTTCGCGCAATTTCGGCAGGTCGGCGCGACGTGGCGAGTCCGCCGGCGTCCAGCCACAGATGAAGCGCGCGACCGCGATGTAGGGTTCGTGGCTGTATTGCTCGAAGAACATCCAGCTCAGCGCCTGCGCCTTCTGCCACGGATCCGACGGCAGGAACTGCGTTCCTTCGGCCAGCCAGCACAGGATCGCGTTCGATTCGACCAGGATGCGGCCGTCGTCGAGTTCGAGCATCGGCACCTTGCCGTTCGGGTTCTTCGCCAGGTATCCCGGCGTGCGTGTCGCGCCGCGCGCGCTGTCGGTTTCGACCCAGCGGTAGTCGTGGCTGAGCTGTTCCAGCAGCAGCCTGACCTTGTGGCAATTGCCCGAGGGCGAGAACCCGTAAATGGTGATCATGCGAAGCGCTTCCGGTTGTCGGCCCATTCCCCGCGGGTCTGGCCCCAGACATCGATGGCGTGCGCGTCCAGCGGCGGCGGCAGTTTTCCCGGCCCGCGGTTGTTCGAACCCAGGCGTTGCGCCACCGCCTGCGATGCGGTGTTTTCCGGGCTGATCGAGTGGATCACCTCGTCCCAGCCGAGGGTGTCGAAGGCGTAGTCCATCGCCGCGGCGCAGGCTTCGGTGGCGTAACCCTTGCCGCGCGCATCCATGTGGAACGAGTAACCGACCTCGGTGCCGGGCCAGCCATCCGGGCACCACGGCCCGGCCTGCCCCATCCAGCGGCCGCTGTCCTTCTCGACCACCGAGAACATCGCGAAGCCCTGCACCACCCATGCACCCGGCATCTGCAGGAAACGCCGCCACGCATCGTGGCGCGACAGCGGCCCGCCGATGTGCAGCGAACTCGGATCCGCCAGCATTTCCGCGTAGCGCTCGAAATCGCCGGCCTGCGGGATACGCAGGAGCAGGCGTTCGGTTTCAATAGTCGGAAAAGTCATGTCTAGTCGGCAATGCATGGCTTCTTGCCGCTTTCGGGCAAGAGTCCTAGCGAAATGAGATCCTGTTGCAGGCTATCCACAATCAGCGCCTTGATCGCATCGCGCTCGGGCAACAGGGTATCGGCCGACCACAGCTTGAAGGAACCCGATCCAAGCGCGCGCTCGTCAATTCGTTTCCGGCAATCGTGATACCAGCCGTGCTTGCGAACCCAGCTTGGCGGTTCACCCGACCATGCACTTACACCGACATTCGAGTAGACCCACACGCGCCCGGGTGGATCACCCATCTGCGACATCACCCCGTAACCGGAATACCCGCCATTGACCATGGGGCCGTATGGGCGCGTGGCCGAATCCAGAAATACAACGTTTGCCGCCCCATTGACCTGTAGCTGTTTCCGGACCCATCCGATCAATACTTGAAGCTCTACCTTGCTCAATTTCCTAGAGTCGGCAACGGGCATCGATTCAGGGCTCACCTCGACGACATCGTACCCATCTTCGCGTAGCAACGACGTAGCGGCCTCTGCAGCGAAGCGGTCCAGATGCCAATCGTTGTCGATCTTGCTCTCCGACGTACTGAAGATCGTTACGCCGAGATGGTTATGGGTCAGCTGCGGCTCGACACGATCGACAATAACGATCCGGCCTTTTGACCCGACTATCGATTCAACTGGTTGCTGCGCATAAGCGAATCCGGCTTGCAGCAGCAACGACAGGGCGACCACCCATTTCATGTGCGATCTCCGGCAGATGTTTTCGGAATCGATTTCTAGAATGCGTTGATGCCGGTCAACTCGCGGCCGATCACCAGCTGGTGCACGGTCTCCGTGCCTTCGTAGGTGATGACCGATTCCAGGTTCAGCGCGTGGCGAATCGCGGCGTGCTCGGTGGTGATGCCGGCGCCGCCGAGCAGGTCGCGGCATTCGCGCGCGATGTCGATGGCCATGCGGCAGTTGTTCCACTTCGCCAGCGAGACCTGCTGCGGCGCCATGGTGCCGGCGTCCTTGAGGCGGCCGAGCTGCAGCACCAGCAACTGCGCGAGGGTGATGCGGCGGGCCATGTCGGCCATCTTCAGCTGCGCGCTCTGTGTCGCCGCGAGCGGGCGGTCGAACAGGATGCGTTCCTTGGTGTAGCCCAGCACTTCGTGCAGGCAGGCGATGGCTGCGCCGATCGGACCCCAGGTGATGCCATAGCGCGCCTGGGTGAGGCAGCCGAGCGGGCCCTTCAGGCCCTTCACGTTCGGCAGGCGGTTGGCGTCGGGCACGCGCACGTTGTCGAAGAACAGCGCGCTGGTCACCGAGGCGCGCAGCGACATCTTGTGCTTGATTTCCTGCGCGCTGAACCCGGGCATGCCCTTCTCGAGCACGAAACCCTGGATGCCCTCGTCGGTCTGCGCCCAGACGATGGCGATGTCGGCGAGGTTGCCGTTGGTGATCCACATCTTGGAACCGTTGATCACCCAGTCCGCGCCATCACGCTTCGCGTTCGTCTTCATGTTCGCCGGATCGGAACCACCCTGCGGTTCGGTCAGGCCGAAGCAGCCGATGACCTTGCCCGCGGCCATGTCCGGCAACCAGCGCATGCGCTGTTCTTCCGAACCGTAGGCGTAGATCGGGTACATGCACAGCGAGGACTGCACGCTGACGAAGCTGCGGATGCCGCTGTCGCCGCGCTCGAGTTCCTGGCAGATCAGGCCGTAGCTGACGCCGTTGAGGCCGGCGCAGCCGTATTTCTCGGGTAGCGAGGAACCTAGCAGGCCGAGTTCGGCGATTTCCGGCACCAGTTCCTTCGGGAAGCGACCCTGGTCGAAGGCATCGCCGATGATCGGGATCACGCGCTCGTCGCTGAACCGGGCCACGGTATCCTGCACCGCGCGCTCCTCCTCGCTGAGCAGGGAACGGACATCGAACAGGTCGTAGGGATTGAGGGCCATGGCGGCGGTCCGGCGCGGGGAGACCGGCATTGTATCGGGCCATGCTGCGCTGCGGCAGGACCCGTCGCGCGAAGGCCCGCCCCGAAAAAGAACGGGGCCGGATCGCTCCGGCCCCGCGGGTCATGCCTTGATGCCGGCGTCTCAGCCGTGGTTCGTGCCCGCATCCACCGAGGCGGTCTGGGTCACGACCTGGCCATCGACCACTGGCAGGCGGTCGCCCACCGGCTTCTGGTCCATGCGCACGGTGTGCTCGGCGCCCTGGTAGCTGTAGGTCACGTCGTAGCCGACCACCTTGTCCTCGCTGCCCAGCGCGATGCGGCTGCCGGGCTTGCTGCCCATGCGCATGCTGCCGGTGGTGCCGTCCGGATTGCGGTAGGTGACGTTCCAGGCCACGGTCTTGGACGTGGTCGAAGTCGAGCTCTCGGTGTGGCACTGCTGTTCGGTGCGGCTGACCATCTTGTTCTCGGCGTGGCGCTGTTCGATCGCGCGACCGGCGAATGCGCCGCCGACCGCGCCGGCGACCGTCGCCAGCTTGCGGCCGTTGCCGCCGCCGACCTGGTTGCCGACCAGCCCGCCCACGACCGCACCGCCCACGGTCCCGCCGATGTTGCGCGGATCGCGGCGCGGCGCCTGTTCCTGCACGACCACGTCGTTGCAGACCTGGCGCGGGGTGGACGTGGTGCTGGATTCGCGCACCGGATCGGTGCCGATGACCTGGGCGTACAGCTTCTCCTTGGTCGTGACCGGCTTCACGCCGACCACATCGGCGTATTCGGCCTGCGGCGCGCTGGCGGAAATGCTGTCGTCCTGCACCGGCTGATCGCCCTGCATGGCGATGCTCGACGGCGACGCGAGGGCAGCGGCAGGCGCGGCCGCAGCCACGGTGTCGGGTGCGCGCATGTGCTGGAACGCGGCGACGGCAACGCCGCCGACCAGCAGTGCCGCGATCGCGATAGCGAGTGTGCTCTTGTTCATTGCTCGGCCTCCGACGGCCCCGGCCGTCATTCATGGATGGCGGGATTGCAGCACCTCCGTCCTGAGCGGCAGCCTAACGGCCGGGCACGGACATCGGCACGCGAACCCCGTCGCGGTACCTGCATGCTAGCGTCCATCCTACGCCGCCACCGCCGGAGTGCCCATGCCCAACCCCCTGCTCGGCCCGATCCTGCGCTGGCTCGGCAAGCTCAGCTATCCGCGGCTGTTCCTGCTGACCGCCGTGTTGTTCGTGGTCGACATCGTCGTTCCGGACGTGGTTCCGTTCGCCGACGAACTGTTGCTCGGCCTCGGCACCTTGCTGCTGGCGAACTGGAAGCGGCGCAAGGACCCGGCGGCGGACGCCAGGCCGCCGATCGAAGGCAACTCCGATCATCGCTGACCTGCGGGGATCGCGTGCGGCTCGTTGATAGCCACAGCCATTTCGATGCCGCCGAGTTCGACGCCGACCGCGCGGCGGCGCATGCGCGCGCGCTGGCCGCGGGCGTCGCGCGCCAGGTCGTGCCCGCGGTCGATGCCGCCGGCTGGCCGAAGCTGAAACAGGTCTGTTCGGAATTCCACGACCTGCACCCGGCCTACGGCCTGCACCCGATGTACCTGGAATCGCATCGGCCGGAGCATTTGCGCGAACTGCGCGCCTGGATCGAACGCGAACGCCCGGTCGCGGTCGGCGAATGCGGACTGGATTTCTTCGTCGAAGGCCTCGATGCGGACGCGCAGCAGCGCTATTTCGAAGAACAACTGAAGCTCGCGCGCGAGTTCGACCTTCCGGTGGTCGTGCACGCGCGGCGCGCGGTGGACGCGGTGATCGCCGCGATCCGCAGGATCGGCACGCTGCGCGGCGTGGTCCACAGTTTTTCCGGCAGCGCCGAACAGGCGGCGCAACTGCACAAGCTCGGTTTCCTGCTCGGCATCGGTGGGCCGGTCACCTACGAACGCGCGAACCGCCTGCGCGGCATCGTGGCGGCCATGCCGCTGGAACAGTTGTTGCTGGAAACCGATGCCCCCGACCAGCCCGGCGCGGCGCACCGCGGCGAGCGCAACGAACCGGCATTCCTGCCCGAAGTGCTCGGCGTCATCGCCGGATTGCGCGGGATCGATCCCGACGATCTGGCAGCGGCGACCACGGCGAATGCGGAGCGGTTGTTTCGCTTGCCTCTGTAGGAGCGCCCTTCAGGGCGCGACCGCCTCGCGATCATCCAGTCGCGCCCAAATGGGCGCTCCTACCGCAACAACATCTCGATGCCCTTGCCCACCGCCGCGAACGCGAACGCGCCGGTGACATGCGTGGCCGCGCCGAGGCCGGCGCCGCAATCGAGCTTCAGCGCCGCGTCCCTGCCGAGTTGCGGGCGCACGCCGCAGACGCTGCCGTCGGCCTGCGGATAGCGCACGTTCTCCAGCGAATACACCGCCGGCACGCCGAAGTAGCGGTCGTGGTTCTTGGGGAATCCGAATTCGCCGCGCAGCTTCTTGCGGATCAGCGACAGCATCGCATCGTGCTCGGTGCGCGAGAGGTCGCGCACGCGGATTTGCGTCACGTCGCTGCGCCCACCGGCGGAACCGACGGTGACGATGGGCTGCTTGCGCCGACGGCAATACGCGATCGCCTCGACCTTGGTGCGGAAACTGTCGCAGGCGTCGAGTACCAGGTCGAAACCGCCGCCGAGGATCTCGTCGAGGTTGGAAGGCGTGAGGAATTGCGGCTTCGGATCGAGTTGGATGGCGGGATTGATCGCGCGGCAGCGTTCGGCCATGGCCTCGACCTTGGACCGGCCGTACTGGCCTTCCAGCGCCGGCAACTGGCGATTGGTGTTCGACACGCACAGGTCGTCGGCATCGATCAGCGTCAGCGCGCCGATGCCGCTGCGCGCGAAGGCCTCCACCGCCCACGATCCGACGCCGCCGATGCCGACCACCGCCACGCGGCAGGCCGACAGCCGCGCCAGCGCGCCGCTGCCGTAGAGGCGGTCGATGCCGCCGAATCGATCGCGCAGGGCACGTTCCATGGCGCGAATTCTAGCCGGCGGGCGCGTGCTATCGTTCGGCGAAACCTTCCCGGGAATCGCCATGTCCGCCCAGCCTGACGCGAAGCCGAAGCCGTCCGCCGCGATGCGTTACCTGTTCCTGTTCCTGCTCGGCCTGGTGGTCGGCACCATCGGCACGGTGATGGCGATGCGTGCGCTGGACGCGCGCCGCGACCATTTCCCCGAGAGCGTGATGCACGTGCAGGAATGGCACATGGGCCAGCTCAAGGCCGACATCGACCAGAACCGCTGCAACGCCACCGACACGCTGCCGCACCTGCGCGCGCTGCGCACCACCGGCGACGACCTCGAGGCCGCCTTCCCCGATCTCGCCGACGACCAGCGCTTCAAGGACCATGCGGCGAAATACCGCGGCACGCTCGATGGCGCGCTCGCCAGCCCGCCGCTGGATTGCGCCGGCGTCGGCACCACGCTGAAGCAGGTGGGCGAAGCCTGCAAGGCTTGCCACCAGGACTTCCGCAGCTGAGTTCGTGCCGCGGATTCACCGCGGCATCACCGGACTGAACGCGAGCTTTCCCCGGCTGCTGCCGTTGCCGGACAGTTCATGCGCACCTGCCTAGGGTGGCCTCGACCGCGGCCGAGACCGCGCGTCCCCACCCCACGGAGACGAGCCATGAACACCACCCTGCGCATCACCGCCGCAACCGCCCTGCTCGCTTCACTCGCGCTCGCCGGCTGCGCCACGACCTCGCCGGGCTATTCCGGCAATTCCTATGGCGGTTCCTACGGTTCCACCAGTTGCTACGACTGCGGCACGGTCCAGCAGATCGAGAACGTCGGGCGCACGCCGAATGCCACCGGCGCCGTGCTCGGCGGCATCGTCGGCGCGGTCGCCGCGCGCGAAGTCGCCAAGGACCACACCAACAGCAGCGCCCAGGCCAATCGCACCGCCGTCGCCGGCGCGGCCGCTGGCGCGGTGGTCGGCAACGCGATCCAGAACCGCGCGGGCACCGGCTACAACATCGTCGTGCGCACCAGCGACGGTCGCATCCTGACCGCGATGCAGGACGACCTCGGCGCGATCCGGGTCGGTTCCTATGTCGAAGTGAAGAACGGCCGCGCCTACCTGCGCTGAGTCCAGATTCCCGCTGTCCCCCGCGGCCCGCTTCGGCGGGCCGCGCTCGTTGCCGCCCGCGCCGGTTAGGATGGCGTCGCCCCGGAACCGACAGCACGCATGGACCACGCCACCGTTTTCTACCTGCTCGCCGCGCTGCTGGTGATCGTCGGCCTGGTCGGCACCGTGTTGCCGGCCCTGCCCGGCCTGCCGCTGGTCTATGCCGGCATGCTGCTCGCCGCCTGGGCCGATGGCTTCGAGCACATCGGCGCGCCGATGCTGGTCGTGCTCGGCCTGCTCACGCTGTTCTCGCTGGGAGTCGACTTCTGGGCGACCGCGCACGGGGCCAAGCGCGTGGGCGCGAGCCGGCTCGCGGTGATCGGCGCGATGCTCGGCACGCTCGGCGGATTGTTTTTCGGGCCGGTCGGCCTGCTGGTCGGCCCGTTCGCCGGCGCGCTGGCCGGCGAACTGCTGCACCGGCGCAGCCTGCAAAGCGAACACCTCGGCCAGGCCGCGAAGATCGGTTTCGGCACCTGGTTCGGCCTCGTCCTCGGCACCGTGCTGAAGCTGGCGCTCGCGTTCGCCATGCTCGGCCTGTTCGCGCTGGCGTGGTTCCTGTGATGGCGATCGATGCCGACACCGCGGTCCGTGTCGTCGAGCGTTCGGCGCTGTACGTGCAATTCTCCGCTGCGCTCGAACTGATGGAATCCAAGCTGGTCAAGCTGGTCGCGAACGCGCCGTTGCTGCTGGTCGCGATCCTGATCGTGCTGTTCTCGATGTGGCTCGGCAATTTCGTCGCGCGGCGCATGCGCGTGCTGACCCGCATCGCGCGCAGCAATCCCTACATGGACGGGCTGCTGCGCGGCATCGTGCGCGGCCTGATCATCCTCGCCGGTGTGCTGATCGCGCTGGATTTGCTCCAATGGACATCGCTGGTCGGCGCGGTGCTCGGCTCGGCCGGCGTGGTCGGGCTGGTGCTGGGCTTCGCGTTCAAGGACATCGTCGAGAACTACATCGCCGGCGTGCTGCTCAGCCTGCGTCGGCCATTCGCGCCCGGCGACCACGTGCGCATCGACGAGCACGAGGGAAAAGTGGTGTCGCTGACATCGCGCGCGACCATCCTGATGACGATGGACGGCAACCACCTGCAGTTGCCGAACAGCCTGGTGTTCAAGTCGGTGCTGCTGAACTACAGCCGCAACCCGCGCCGGCGCTTCGAGTTCGAGACCAGCATCGGCTCACGCGCCTCGTGGCACCAGGCGATGGACACCGGCGTCGTCGCGCTCGCGTCCGTCGATGGCGTGCTCGCGGAACCGGCGCCCAGCGTGCTGATCAAGAGCCTGTCCGACGGCGGCGCGGTGCTGCAGTTCCTGGCCTGGATCGACCAGACCCGCAACGACCTCGGCAAGGTCCGCAGCGAGGCGATGCGGCGCGTGCGCAAGACCCTGCGCGAAGCCGACATCCTGCCGCCGGATCCGGTGCAGAAGGTGATGCTGTTGCGCGACGCGGGCGAGGAAACGCATGCGCCCGAGACCAGCCTGGCGCGCGATACCTCGGTCGACCACGCGCTCGACGCCCAGGTCGGCGAGGCGCGCGAAATCGAGGATGGCAAGGACCTGCTGGACGCACCGCCATGAACGTGGAAACGCGCATCGCATTCCTCGCTTGCGGACTCGCGGGCCTGGCGGTTCCGGCCGCGTTCGCGCAGCAGGCCGCGGCTTCCGCACCCGCAGGGATGGCCGCGTGCAGGGCCATCGAAACCGACAAGGATCGCCTCGCCTGCTACGACGCAGCTGCGCAACGGCAGGCGTCGACGCCTGCCGCGGCCGATGCCGCAGCCGCACAGGCGAAGCAGCAACTCAGGGCGCTGGACGAAACCGATGCGCGCGGCGCGCACAGCGATCTGTACGCATCGGAACCGGGCGATGCGCTCGCCAATGCCGGCCGCGGTTCGCTGCTCGACCGCCGCTGGGAACTGGCGAAAGGCTCGAAGCTGGGAACATGGAATTTCCGCGCCTACAAGCCGGTGTACCTGCTGCCCGCGTTCTGGAGCAGCAATCCGAACACGCTGCCGCAGTCGCCCAACCCGGACAACACCGCGACCGAACCGCTGGACCTGCGCAGCCTCGAAGCCAAGTTCCAGGTCAGCTTCAAGACCAAGGCGTTCGAGAACGTGTTCGGCGACAACGGCGACATCTGGATGGGCTACACCCAGAGTTCGCACTGGCAGGTCTACAACGCCGCGAACTCGCGCCCGTTCCGCGAAACCAACTACGAGCCCGAAGTGCTGCTGGTGTTCCGCAACAACTACAGCCTGCTCGGCTGGAAGGGCCGGATGGCCGCGGTCGGCATCAACCACCAGTCCAACGGCCGCGCCGATCCGCTGTCGCGCAGCTGGAACCGCCTGATGTTCAACGTCGGACTGGACCGCGACGATTGGTCGATCATGCTGCGCCCGTGGTACCGCATTCCGGAAAGCCGCGGCGACGACGACAACCCGGACATCGGGGACTACATGGGCCGCGGCGACGCGACCCTGGTGCATGTCGTCGGCGACAACGAGTTCTCGCTGACGGCGCGACATTCGCTGCGCGGCGGCGACCGCTCGCACGGCGCGCTGCAGTTCGACTGGGGCTTCCCGATCACGCGCCAGCTGCGCGGGCACCTGCAAATCTTCGACGGCTATGGCGAAAGCCTGATCGACTACAACCACCGCGCGACCTACGTCGGCTTCGGGGTGTCGTTGCTGGAGTGGTACTGACTCAGTTGCCGTAGACCAGCCAGCGCCGCGCCTCGGCCTCGCTGTTGAACGCCTGCACGGTGAAGCCGAGTTCGATGGCGAGGATCTCGCCATGCTCGCCCGGGGCGGTGTTGCCGGCCAGCTCGACGAAGCCGATGCGGATGTTCGGGAAACCCTCGGCATGCAGGGTCGCGATCATGATGCCGACCTCCTCGTGGCTCAGCCCACCGGAGAGTTCCTCCACCACCAGCAGGCGCTTTGCATCTCGCGCGCGGCATTCGTCGCCGAGCAGGCGCCAGACCGCGAGCGATTTCTGCAGCGAATCCGTGCCGCCACTGACGTGCGCGCGCAGGAAATCCGGCTGCGGTTCAAGGCGGATGCGGAAACCGTCGCCTTCCAGCACCGCCGGCGCGCTGGAAATCGGCATCACGCCACCACCACCGGGATCTTGCCGATCGTTCCGTTCGAAATCCGAGCCTGCCATTCGCGCGGGCCGGTCTGGTGCACGGATGTGCCGCTCGAATCCACCGCGACGGTGACCGGCATGTCCTGCACGGTGAACTCGTAGATCGCCTCCATGCCGAGGTCGGCGAACGCGACCACCTTCGCCGCCTTGATCGCCTTCGAGACGAGATAGGCCGCGCCGCCGACCGCCATCAGGTAGGCCGACTGGTGCTTGCGGATCGCCTCGATCGCGACCGGGCCGCGCTCGGCCTTGCCGACCATGCCCATCAGCCCGGTTTGCGCCAGCACCTGCTCGGTGAACTTGTCCATGCGCGTCGCGGTGGTCGGGCCGGCGGGGCCGACGACTTCGTCGCGCACCGGATCGACCGGGCCGACGTAATAGATGAACCTGCCGCGCAGGTCGACCGGCAATTGTTCGCCGCGATCCAGCATCCCGACCATGCGCTTGTGCGCGGCATCGCGGCCGGTGAGCAGCTTGCCGTTCAGCAGCAGCACTTCGCCCGGCTTCCACGACGCGACCTCTTCCTTCGTGATCGAATCGAGATCGACGCGTCGCGCGTTCTGCGGCGAATAGGTGAGCTTCGGCCAATCCTCCAGCGACGGCGGATCCAGCATCACCGCGCCGCTTCCGTCGAGGGTGAAATGCGCGTGCCGCGTGGCCGCGCAGTTCGGGATCATCGCGACGGGAAGATTCGCCGCGTGGGTCGGGTAATCCTTGACCTTGACGTCGAGCACCGTGGTCAGGCCGCCGAGGCCCTGTGCGCCGATGCCGAGCGCATTGACCTTGTCGTACAGCTCCAGCCGCAATTCCTCTGCGCGATTGCTCGCACCACGCGCCTGCAGGTCGGTGATGTCGATCGCCTCCATCAGCGATTCCTTGGCCAGCAGCATCGCCTTCTCGGCGGTGCCGCCGATGCCGATGCCGAGCATGCCCGGCGGGCACCAGCCGGCGCCCATGGTCGGCACGGTCTTCAGCACCCAGTCGACGATGGAATCCGACGGATTGAGCATCGCGAACTTCGATTTCGCCTCGGAACCGCCGCCCTTGGCCGCGACGATCACCTCGACCGTGTTGCCGGGAACGACCTTCACGTTGACCACGCCCGGGGTGTTGTCTTTCGTGTTGATGCGCTTGCCGGCCGGATCGGCCAGCACCGAGGCGCGCAGCTTGTTGTCCGGGTGGTTGTAGGCGCGGCGCACGCCTTCGTGGACCATGTCCTCGACGCCCATCGTGGCGTCGTCCCAGCGAACGTCCATGCCGATGTCGAGGAACACGGTGACGATGCCGGTGTCCTGGCAGATCGGGCGGTGGCCTTCGGCGCACATCCGCGAATTGATCAGGATCTGCGCGATCGCATCCTTCGCCGCGGGACTTTGCTCGCGCTCGTAGGCGGCGCTGAGCGATTGGATGTAATCGACCGGGTGGTAGTACGAGATGTACTGCAGCGCGTCGGCGACCGACTGGATCAAATCCTCTTGCTTGATCGAAACGGGACCGGTCGAAGGCGAAGGCGTGCGGGTCATGGCGGCGGGTGTCGGGGGAAGCGGATATTTTACGCGTTCACCCGACGACCACGCGGCGCACCCACACTGAGCCATGCCCCCTCCCCTTCCACCCCCGCAACTCGACTTGCGCCAGCGCTTCGGCGCGATGCGCAACCTGCCGCCGTTCCTGCGCGAGATCTGGGCCAGCAGCCCCGTACTGACCAGCGCCAGCCTCGCCCTGCGCCTGGTCCGCGCGCTGATGCCCGTGGCCACGCTCTACGTCGGCAAGCTCATCATCGACGAGGCCGTGCGCCTGGTCGGCGCGCACGTCCCGCACGACACCCTCGCCGCCGCGTGGCACAGCGGCGAACTCACCCACCTCGTGCAACTGCTGCTGCTCGAATTCGGCCTGGCGATCGCCTCCGACCTGTTCGGGCGGCTGGTCGCCTACGTCGATTCTGTGCTGTCGGAGAAGTTCTCGAACGAAACCAGCATCCGCCTGATGGAACACGCGGCCACGCTCGATCTGGAGGATTTCGAGGACCCGGACCTGCAGGACCAGCTGGATCGCGCGCGGCGCCAGACCATGGGCCGGATGAACCTGCTCAGCCAGCTGTTCGGGCAGGCGCAGACCGCGGTCACCGTCATCAGCTTCGCGGTCGGGCTGATCGCCTACGCGCCGTGGCTGATGCTGCTGCTGGCGGTGGCGATGATCCCGGCCTTCGTCGGCGAATCGCACTTCAACGCGATCAACTACACGCTCAACTTCCAGTGGACGCCGGAACGGCGCCAGCTCGACTACGTGCGACAGATGGGCGCCAGCGTCGAGACCGCGAAGGAAGTGAAGATCTTCAACCTCAATCGCTTCTTCATCGAGCGCTTTCGTACCCTTGCGCAGCAGATGTTCGTGGCCAATCGCGCGCTGGCGGCGCGACGCGCGTTCTGGGGCACCTTGCTGTCGGCGCTGGGCACGCTCGGTTACTACGCGGCCTATGTGTACATCGCCTGGCGCACGGTCAAGGGCGATTTTTCCATCGGCGACCTGACCTTCCTCGCCGGCAGCTTCCGCCAGCTCGGCAACCTGCTGGAAAGCCTGCTGGTCGGCTTCTCGCAGGTCGCGGGACAAGCGCTGTTCCTCGAAGACCTGTATTCGTTCTACGAGATCCAACCGGAAATCGCGAGCAAGCCCGATGCGATGCCGATTCCGAAACCCATCGCGCGCGGATTCGCGTTCGAGAACGTCGGCTTCCGCTATCCGGATGCGGAAAAATGGGCGTTGCGTGGCGTGGACTTCGAACTGCACGCGGGCGAGGTGCTGGCCCTGGTCGGCGAGAACGGCGCCGGCAAGACCACGCTGGTGAAGCTGCTGGCGCGGTTGTACGACCCGGACGAGGGCCGGATCCTGCTCGATGGCCGCGACCTCAAGGACTACGACCTCGACGACCTGCGCGCGAACATCGGGGTGATCTTCCAGGACTTCGTGCGTTACCACCTCACCGCCGGCGAGAACATCGGCGTCGGCGACATCGACGACATGGACAACCGCGCGCGGATTGCCGAAGCCGCGCGCAAGGGCATGGCCGACGAGGTGATCGCGTCCTTGCCGAACGGCTACGACCAGCTGATCGGGCGTCGCTTCAAGACCGGCGTGGACCTGTCCGGCGGGCAGTGGCAGAAGATCGCCATCGCCCGCGCCTATATGCGCGATGCGCAGGTGATGATCCTCGACGAACCGACCGCGGCGCTGGACGCGCGCAGCGAGTTCGAGGTGTTCCAGCGCTTCAAGGACCTCAGCGAAGGACGCACCGCGGTGCTGATCTCGCACCGCTTCAGCAGCGTGCGCATGGCCGACCGCATCCTGGTGATGGCCAACGGCAAGGTCGAGGCCAGCGGCACCCACGCGGAGTTGATGGCCCAGGGCGGGCGTTATGCCGAATTGTTCGAATTGCAGGCGGCGGGGTATCGGTAAAAATCGGCTCCTGTAGAGCCGAGCTTGCTCGGCTCATGTGTTTCGTCGCATGTGGAAGCCGAGCAAGCTCGGCTCTACAAAAAGCGGCAAGGTCGCGGCCGCAGCGACATGCCGCTCACGCCCCGGCGGCGATGATCGCCGGATCGCAGCCGGAATCGCGTCCATGCGCCCGACCCTGACTCTCACTCTCGCCCTGCTCGTCCTCGCGCTTCCCGCCTGCAAGGCTTCGCAGTCCGGCACGCCCGGTGCCGCGGCGCCGCGGGCGATGGCCTCGAATGCGGGAACGATGCAGGTGCAGACCATCGCCTCCGGGCTCGAACACCCGTGGTCGGTCGCGCTGCTGCCCGATGGCGGATTCCTCGTCAGCGAACGTCCCGGCCGCCTGCGCCGGATCGATGCGAACGGAAAAATCTCGACGCCGATCGCCGGTGTGCCGCAGGTCTTCGCCGAAGGCCAGGGCGGCTTGCTCGACGTCGTGCTCGATCCGGGTTTCGCCACGAACAAGCGCATCTGGCTGAGTTATGCCGAGCCCGGCGACAACGATACCGCCGGCACCGCGGTCGCGACCGCGACGCTCGGCGCTGCCGCGCTCTCCGACCTGCGCGTGGTCTATCGCCAGGCGCCGAAGCTGGACGGCGGCATGCATTTCGGTTCGCGCATCGCCTTCGATGGCAAAGGCCATGTGTTCATCAGCCAGGGCGAACGCAACCGCAAGGCCATGGCGCAGGATCTCGACGTCCTGCAAGGCAAGCTGGTGCGGCTGAACCTGGATGGCAGCGTGCCGGCCGACAATCCCTTCGTCGGCCGCAAGGACGCACGCGCGGACATCTGGAGCCATGGTCACCGCAACATGCAGGGCCTTGCCATCGATCCGCGCAGCGGCAAGTTGTGGGAAAGCGAACATGGCCCACGCGGCGGCGATGAAATCAACCTGCCGGAAGCGGGAAAAAATTATGGCTGGCCGGTGATCAGCGACGGCATGGACTACGTGACCGGCAGGCCCTATCGGGAAACCATCGGCACGTCTGCACCGGGCATGGAACGTCCTTACCACGCCTGGGCGAAATCGCCGGGACTGAGCGGCATGGCGTTCTACACCGGGCATCCGGGTTCGCCGTGGAACGACAGCCTGTTCCTCGGCGCCCTCGCCGACCACGACCTGATCCGCCTGCAGCTCGACGGCGACCGCATCGTGTCCGAGGAACGCCTGCTCGGCGACCTGGGCAAGCGCATCCGCGACGTGCGCACGGGCGCGGACGGCAATGTGTATGTCCTCACCGACGAGGACGATGGGCAGTTGTTGCGGATCGTGCCGCCGGTATCGAAGTAAGTCACCCCGCGTCCCTGTAGGAGCGCCTTTCAAGGCGCGACTTCGGCGATCGCGCCCAAATGGGCGCTCCTACAGAAGCGAAGCCTGCGGCCCCGGATAGCGCAACACCCCATCCACCAGCACCGCATCCGGATTGAGCGCATGCGGCTCGATCTTGCCCGGCGCCATGATGTCGAACACCTTCCAGCCGCGCGCGACGAAATCGTCGGCGATCAGGCGACGGTGGCAGCGCCACCACACCGCTTCGGCGCACATCACGCAGGTTCGCTCGCGCAGCGCGGTCGCCATCAATGCATCGCGCGCGGCGATGTATTCCGGATTCGCCATGTAATCGGCATAACCGCGGAAGGCATCGACCCGCCACGCGGTATTCGGCGAATCCTGCAGCGGATCGCGGCGCCCGCCCAGCGCCGGCAACGGCCAGTAACGGATGCCGGCTTCGGCGAGCGCCGGGGCCATCGCATCGGGCGAAAACTGCGGGTTGCGGCGCGAACCGGCGAAGCGGCGCACGTCGGCGAGGGTTTCGATGCCGCTTTCGCGCAGCAATGCCTCGAATTCCGCCCATGTCCGGGTGGAATGGCCGATCGTCCACAGCGTGCCGGCTTCGCCTTGCATCCCGGCTAGAATACGCGCGCTTCCCCCCTTCGCTTTTTCACGCATGGCCTCGCCCTTCGGCACCGAAACGGTGCTCGACGTCCGCCACTGGACCGATTCGTACTTCAGCTTCACCACCACCCGCGACGACGGCTTCCGTTTCGACAACGGCCAGTTCGTGATGATCGGGCTGGAGGTCCGGCAGGAAGACGGCACGCGCAAGCCATTGCTGCGCGCGTATTCCATCGCCAGCGCGAACTGGGAAGAGCAACTCGAGTTCTTCAGCATCAAGGTGCAGGACGGGCCGCTGACCTCGCGCCTGCAACACGTGCAGCCGGGCGACACCATCCTGATCGGGCGCAAGCCGACCGGCACCCTGCTGGTTTCCGACCTGCACCCGGGCAGGAACCTGTACCTGCTCGGCACCGGCACCGGGCTGGCGCCGTGGCTGGCGGTGATCAAGGATCCGGAAACCTGGGATCGCTTCGAACGCGTGGTGCTGTGCCACGGCGTGCGTGGCGCAAAGGATCTCGCCTATCGCGACTACATCGAACGCGAGTTGCCGCAGCACGAATTCCTCGGCGACACGATCCGCGACCGCCTGCTGTATTACCCCGCGGTCTCGCGCGAGGCGTTCGAGCACGCCGGCCGCGACCACCGCGGGCGCATCACCGAATTGCTCGAGCGGGGCCGCATCGCCGACGATCTCGGGCTCGATCCCCTGGACGCGCAGCACGATCGCGCGATGATCTGCGGCAGCCCGCAGATGCTGGCCGATTTCCGCGCCATCCTCGATGCGCGCGGCTTCAGTGCCTCGCCGCGCATCGGCACGCCCGGGCAATACGTGTTCGAGCGCGCCTTCGTCGAAAAATAGGTGCGGATGTCCGCGCATGTTTCCCGCTACCGCCACGGGTAATATCCGCGAAACCACCGGGGGAATGCGATGACGAAACGATGGCTGCTGCTGGCCTGCCTGGCCCTGTGCCCGACACCGCTGTTGGCCACGGGCACCGAGTTGCCGCCATCGCCCGGGGTCGGTGACTTGCCGCCCCAGCATCTCGGCAATGATCGCGCAGGCGATCCGATCGACCTGGCGAACTACCGCGGCAAGGTGGCCATCGTGACCTTCTGGGCATCATGGTGCGGCTATTGCCGCAAGGAACTGCCTGTGCTGGACCACTTCCAGGACGTGGTCGGCCGCGACGCGCTGGAAGTGATTGCCGTCAACGACCGGGAATCGCGCTCGGAATTCCTCGGCATGATCCGCGCCAACCGCAAGTTGGAGTTGACCTGGGTATACGACCCGAACGGCAGGACCAGCGACCAGTACGGGATCGACACGCTGCCGCACATGTTCATCCTCGGCCCGGACGGCAAGGTCGCGTTCGCCCACGACGGCTACTCGCAAACGGATCTCCCCGGCATCATCGAGCAGGTCCTGTCGCTATTGCCGGACGCGGTGAAGAACCGGCCCGCCGGAACCGTCACCTCGTACTGATCGCGAGCCGGCGACTCAGGACTGGCCGTATTCCAGCCAGATCCGCGCGCGCTGTTCGTTGTCGAACACGCGCACGTCGTAGCCGCGCTCGCGGCCGAGGATTTCCGCGACCTCGATGCGCCCGACCGCGGTACCGCGCATGTCGACGTAGGCGATGCGCGCGCCGACGAGGTCGCTGCCTTCCAGCGCCGCGATCAACTTGCGCATTTCCGCCTCGGGCGGAACCACGCCACGGCTGTGGTCGAGGACCAGCAGCTTGCTGCGCCGCGCCTCGCGCAACTCCGCCGCGCTGCGCAGGAACAGGTCGACGATCGCATCGACATCGTCGATCCAGCCTTCGAACTCGGCGACGACGCAGCGCGGCTCGCTGCGGAACGCGATGCGGACCGGATCGGTCATGCAATCGCCCGCCGCATGTCGCCGGAACCGCCGGAACGCAGCCAGATCAGCGCCGAGGACTCGTCCGCGAACACGCGGATGATCCCGCCCCGCTCCATGGCCAGCTGCGCACCGAGTTCCTCGATGCGTTGGCGTTCGAGGCGCGGCTGCACCAGCGCGATGCGCAGGCCACGCAGGTCAAGGTCGGCGAGCTGCGCGAGCAGGCGTGCGAGCGCCGCCTCGTCCAGCACCGGGCCGGCGAGGTCGCGGGCGACCATCAGCCAGGTCTTGCCGTTGGCGCGCGCCGCCTGGATGAAATGCCGCCAGCGCCGGGCCGCCGCGTCGGCGTCGCCGCCCTGGCCGGACACGCGCGCCACGAACACGCCGGGCACGCCGCGGTCGATTTCGAAGCGCACCGGACCGAAACCGTTCGGCGCTGCGTCGTTGTCGCCCGCGTCGTTGTCCGTAGCCGTTCCATCGCCGGCGAGCCAGGTCGCGGCCGTAGCCTCGTCGCCGAACACCCGCGCGTCGATGCCGGCATCGCGTGCGAACACCTCGCAATACTCGACTTCGTTCATGCCCTGTGGCTTGGCGTGGGCGATCCGCATCCGTTCGATCCCGCTGCCTTCCATCGACAGCACCAGTTGCAGCCACTGTTCCTCGGTCAGCGGCGTGCCGCGCAATTCGTCGACCAACAGGATGTCCCGCGCCTTGCCGTCGCGCGCCGCGCGGGCGATTTCCCGCCAGTACGCCAGCGTATTTTCGTAAGTTTCGGTGCCGCGCACATGCACCCGCAGTCCATTCCGGATCGGTCCGACTTCGACCTGCAGCGCGTTCGAGGGGGATGGATTCATGCCGCCAGCGCCGCCTCGATGTCCTTCGCCAGCGACTCCGGCGTGTCGGTCGGCGCGTAGCGCTTCAGCACCTTGCCGTCGCGGCCGACCAGGAACTTGGTGAAATTCCACTTGATCGCGTCGATGCCGAGCAGGCCGCCCTTCTCGTTCTTCAGCCATTTCCACAGCGGATGCGCGCCGCCGCCGTTGACCTCGACCTTGGCGAACATCGGGAAATCGACGTCGTAGGTGAGCGAGCAGAAGTTGCGGATCTCGGCCTCGTCGCCCGGTTCCTGGTGGCCGAACTGGTCGCAGGGGAAACCCATCACCACCAGCCCGCGTTCGCGGTACTGCTGCCAGAGTTTTTCCAGCCCCGTGTACTGCGGGGTGAAACCGCATTTGGACGCGACATTGACGATCAGCAGCACCTTGCCGCGCCAGTCGGAAAGCGCTTGCTCGTTTCCCTCGATGTCGCGGGCGCTGAAGTCGTAGGCGGTGGCCATGGCGGCAATTCCTGGGTGGGGCGCACATGCTAACCCGTGCGGTCGCGGGCCGTTTCGCCGCCGCATGCCGGTGGGGACGCGGCCGCGCGCAGGTGGCGCCAACCTCGCCCGTGCAGTGCCTTTCGTCACGGGCACCTTCATGCCGCCTCCGCTACGCTCGTCCCTTTCGCCCGGAGGAAGCCCATGAACCGCTCGACGCTCCGCATTCCCGTCGCCTGCAGCCTCGCCCTCGCCCTCGCCGCCTGCGCCAGCGTCCACGCCGGCACCGGCGCGCAGGCCGCCTCCGCGAGCGCCAGTTCGAATCCCTTCGACGCGCCGAGCACGCTGCCGTTCCAGGCACCGGATTTCGCCCGGATCAAGGACGCCGATTTCGCGCCCGCCTTCACCGAGGCGATGCGCCGGCACCTGGCCGAAGTGCGGACGATCGCGGACGACCCGGCCGCGCCGAGCTTCGACAACACCTTCGTCGCCCTGGAAAAAAGCGGGCAGATGCTGGCGCGGGTCAACATGGCGTTCAACGCGCTGACCTCGGCCAACACCGACGACGCGCTGCAGAAGACCCAGGAAGACGTGGCGCCGCTGCTGGCCGCGCACTTCGACGCGATCTACCTCGACCCGAAGCTGTTCGCGCGCATCGAGGCGCTCTACAAGCAGCGCGACACGCTGAACCTCGATGCCGAATCGAAGCGCCTGGTCGAGTACTACTACCTCGACTTCGTCCACCACGGCGCGCGCCTGTCCGACGCGGACAAGGCGAAGCTGAAGGAGCTCAACAAGGAGGAATCGACCCTCGATACTTCCTTCGTCAACAAGTTGCTGGCCGGCACCAAGGCCGGCGCGCTGGTGGTCGACGACAAGGCCAAGCTCGCAGGCCTCAGCGACGCCGAAATCGCCGCAGCGGCGCAGGCCGCCGCCGACCGCAAGCTCGAAGGGAAATGGGCGATCCCGTTGCAGAACACCACCCAGCAGCCGGCGCTGCAGGAACTCGCCGACCGCGACGTGCGCGAACAGCTGTTCAAGGCCTCGTGGCTGCGCACCGAGCACGGCGACGCGAACGACACCCGCGACACCATCGCCCGCATCGCCCAGGTGCGCGCGCAGCAGGCCAGGCTGCTCGGCTACGACAGCTACGCCGCGTGGAAGCTCGAGGACCAGATGGCGAAGAAGCCGGCGACCGCGCTCGGCTTCCTCGACGCGCTGGTGCCGCCGGCGACCTCGCGCGCGAAGCGCGAGGCCGCCGACATCCAGGCCATGATCGACAAGGACGGAGGCAAGTTCCAGCTGCAACCCTGGGATTGGGAGCTCTACGCCGAGCAGGTGCGCAAGGCGAAATACGACCTCGACGAATCGCAGATCAAGCCGTACTTCGAATTGAACAACGTGCTCGAGAACGGCGTGTTCTACGCCGCGCACCAGCTCTACGGCCTGAGCTTCAAGGAACGCCACGACCTGCCCGTGTACCAGCCGGACGTGCGCGTGTTCGAGGTGTTCGACCCGGACGGCAAGTCGCTGGCGCTGTTCTACTGCGACTACTTCAAGCGCGACAACAAGTCCGGCGGCGCGTGGATGGACAACCTGGTCGGGCAGTCGAAGCTGCTCGGCACGAAGCCCGTCATCTACAACGTCACCAACTACACCAAGCCCGCCCCGGGCCAGCCGGCGCTGCTGAGCTTCAGTGAAGTCACCACGATGTTCCACGAATTCGGGCACGCGCTGCACGGCATGTTCGCCGACCAGCAGTACCCGAGCCTGTCGGGCACCGCCACCGCGCGCGATTTCGTCGAGTTCCCCTCGCAGTTCAACGAGCACTGGGCGCTGGAGCCGAGCGTGTTCGCGCACTACGCCAAGCACTACCAGACCGGCGCGCCGATGCCGCAGGCGCTGGTCGACAAGATCAAGAAGAGCAGCACCTTCAACAAGGGCTACGACGTGACCGAGGCGATTTCGGCCGCGTTGCTCGACATGTCCTGGCATACCCTGCCGGCCGACGCGCCGAAGCAGGACGTGGACGCATTCGAGGCGGCGGCGCTGAAGAAGAACGGCACCGACCTGAGCTATGTGCCGCCGCGCTACCGCTCCAGCTACTTCATGCACATCTGGGGCAATGGCTATGCCGCCGGCTACTACGCCTATGCGTGGACGCAGATGCTGGCCGACGACGCCTTCGCCTGGTTCGACGAACACGGCGGCCTGACCCGCGCCAACGGCGATCGCTTCCGGCAGATGGTGCTTTCGCGCGGCAACACCGAGGACCTGGCGACGATGTACCGCGACTGGCGCGGCCGCGACCCGAACGTGGACGCGATGAAGAAGGATCGCGGGCTGGAAGGCGACGGCACGAAGTAATCGCCATCCGGATGCAGAAACGCCGCCCTAAGGCGGCGTTTTCGCGCGCGACCATGCCCTTCGTCACGGGCCTGCGCGCGAAGGCTGCGCTAGGCTCATGGTTTCGCCCCAAAGCCAGACGAGGAACGCATGAAACATCCCATCGCCTGCGCGCTTGCGCTCGCCATCGCCACCACGCTCACAGGCCAGGCCGCCGCCGCGGACGCGAACACCCCCGTGGTGGTCGGCGGCGCCTACAGCGGCCCGTTCGCGGCGCCCAGCCCGCTGGACCTGAACTACCCGCAATTCGACAGGATCAAGGACAGCGACTTCGCCCCCGCCTTCGACGCCGGCATGGCGCAGGAACTCCGAGAAATCGACGCGATCGCCAACAACCCGGAACCGCCGACCTTCCAGAACACCATCGTCGCGATGGAGAAGACCGGCCAGCTGCTGGGACGCGCCACCAGCGTGTTCTACAACCTGGTCGGCACCGACAAGAACGAGGCGCGCGACAAGCTGCAGACCGAATACGCGCCGAAGTTCTCCGCGCACGGCGACGCCATCGCCCTGAACCCGAAGCTGTTCGCCCGGATCAAGGCCTTGTACGACCAGCGCGCCGGCCTCGGCCTGGATGCGATCGACATGCGCCTGCTGGAGAAGCGCTACACCGACTTCGTCCGCGCCGGCGCGGCGCTGGACGAGGCGCAGAAAGCGCGCATCCGTGAAATCAACACGCAGATGTCGACGCTCGGCACCCAGTTCAGCCAGAACGTGCTGGCCGAGGTGAACGACTCCGCGATCGTCGTCGACAACCGCGACCAGCTCGCGGGCTTCAGCGACGAACAGGTCGCCGCCGCCGCCGAAGCGGCCAAGGCGCGCAAGCTCGACGGCAAGTACGTGATCGCCCTGCTCAATACCACCGGCCAGCCGGCGGAAACCCAGCTCGACGATCGCGCCCTGCGCGAGCGCATCCACGAGGCCTCGGTCGCGCGCGGCAGCCGCGGCGGCCAGTGGGACAACACCGGCATCGTCTCGCAGGTGCTCAAGCTGCGCGCCGAACGCGCCAAGCTGATGGGCTACGACACCTCGGCCAACTTCGTGCTGGCCGACGAAACCGCGGCCAACCAGGACAACGTCAACAAGATGCTGCGCGCGCTGGCGCCGAAGGCGGTGGCCAATGCGCGCCGCGAGGGCGCCGACCTGCAGGCGATGATCGACGCCGAACAGAAGGCCAAGGGCCAGCCGTCGTTCCAGCTCGCGCCGTGGGACTGGTCGTACTACAGCGAGAAGGTGCGCCAGGCCAGGTACAGCTTCGACGAATCGCAGCTCAAGCCCTACTTCGAGATGAAGAACGTGCTGGAGAACGGCGTGTTCTTCGCCGCGAACAAGCTGTACGGGATCAGCTTCAAGCCCCGCCCCGACCTGCCGAAATACCACCCGGACACCTGGGTCTACGATGTGTTCGACAAGGACGGCAAGCGCCTGGCGATCTTCATCTTCGACCCCTACGCGCGCGCCTCCAAGCGCGGCGGCGCGTGGATGAACACCTACGTGTCCGAATCCGCGCTGCTCGGCCAGAAGCCGGTCGTCGCCAACCACCTCAACATCCCCAAGCCGTCGGAAGGCAAGCCGACGCTGCTGACCTGGGACGAGGTCACCACCACCTTCCACGAGTTCGGCCACGCCCTGCACGGCTTCTTCCAGGACGTGCGCTACCCCTACTTCTCGATGAACGTGCCGCGCGACTTCGTCGAATACCCGTCGCAGGTCAACGAGATGTGGGCGGACTGGCCGCAAGTGCTGGCCCATTACGCCAAGCACTACCAGACCGGCGAACCGATGCCGCAGGCGCTGCTGGACAAGGTGATCGCGGCCGCGAAGTTCAACCAGGGCTTCGCCACCACCGAATACCTGGAAGCGGCCATGCTCGACCAGCGCTGGCACCAGTTGCCGCTAGAAAAGATCCCGGACGCGAAGGGCGTGATGGCGTTCGAGGCGCAGGCGCTGCAGGCGGACGGCTTCGATTACGCGCCGGTGCCGCCGCGTTACAAGACGCCCTACTTCAGCCACATCATGGGCGGTTACGCGGCCGGCTACTACGCCTACATCTGGTCGGAAGTGCTGGGCGCGAACACCGAGCAGTACATCAGGCAGCACGGCGGCCTGACCCTGGAGAACGGCGACCGCCTGCGCGAGTTCGTGCTGGCGCCGGGCGGGGAAATCGAGGCCGGCAAGCTGTTCCCGAACTTCTCCAGCTACGAGGCGAAGATCGAGCCCCTGCTGGAAAAGCGCGGGCTGAGCACCGACTAAGCGCCCGCCATCCTGCGGCAACGCGAAAACGCCGCCCCAGGGCGGCGTTTTCGTTGTCGGCACCCCATGCCTGGGCACCGTGGCTTTTGTCATGGGCGCCTTCATCGCCCGTCCGCTAGGCTGGTCGCTTCACCCGGAGGAACCGCACCATGAATCGCCTGCCCGCCGCCTGCGCCCTCGCGCTCGCCGTCGCCGCCTGCCTCGCCGGCCCCGTCGCCGCCCAGTCCCACGACCACGCCGCCATGACCCAGCAAGCGCAAACCAGCAATCCCTTCTTCGCCCCGAGCACGCTGGAGTTCAATTACCCGCAGTTCGACAAGATCAAGGACGGCGACTTCGCGCCCGCCTTCGACCGCGGCATGGCCGAGCAGACCGCCGAGATCGCGAAGATCGCAGGCAACCCCGAGGCGCCGACCTTCGACAACACCATCCTCGCGATGGAACGCTCCGGCCAGGTGCTGTCGCGCGCGGCCTACGTATTCTTCAACCTGACCGGCGCCAACACCAACGACGCACTGAACAAGCTCGAGGCCGACTACTCGCCGAAGTTCGCCGCCCAGCACGACAGCATCTACCTCAACGACAAGCTGTTCGCGCGGATCAAGGCGCTGTACGAACAGCGCGCCGACCTCGGCCTCGACCCGCAGGGCCTGCGCCTGGTCGAGAAGTACTACGAGGACTTCGTCCATTCCGGCGCCAACCTGACCCCCGCGCAGAAGGAGCAGGTGAAGAAAATCAATGCCGAAATCGCCACGCTGCAGACCACGCTGACCCAGAACGTGCTGGCCGAGGCCAATGCGGACGCAGTCATCGTCGATTCGCGCGACCAACTCGCCGGCCTCGGCGACGAGCAGATCCAGGGCCTGGCCGACGACGCCAAGGCCAAGGGCCTCGACGGCAAGTACCGCATCGCCCTTGTCAATACCACCGGCCAGCCGCTGGAAGCGCAGCTGGAGAACCGCGCCCTGCGAGAGCGCATCTACAACGCGTCGGTGAACCGCGGCAGCCACGGCGGCAAGTGGGACAACACCGCGCCGATCTCGAAGCTGATGAAGCTGCGCGCCGAACGCGCCGAGATCATGGGCTACCCGAACTACGCCGCCTTCGCCCTCGCCGACGAGACCGCGAAGAACCCGGAGGCGGTGAACGCGATGCTCGGCAAGATCGCGCCGATCGCCGTGGCCAACGCGCGCAAGGAAGGCGCGGTGCTGCAGGCGATGATCGACAGCGAGCAGAAGGCCAAGGGCGAGCCGTCGTTCCAGTTGCAGCCGTGGGACTGGTCGTTCTACACCGAGAAGGTGCGCAAGGCGAAGTACGACTACGACGAGAACGAAATCAAGCCGTACATGGAGTTCAACAACGTCCTCAACAACGGCGTGTTCTTCGCCGCGAACAAGCTGTATGGCCTCACGTTCAAGCGCCGCACCGACCTGCCGGTCTACCAGGAGGACGTGCAGACCTACGACGTGTTCAACGAGGACGGCAGCAAGCTCGCGATCATCATCGTCGACCCGTACGCGCGCTCGTCCAAGCAGGGCGGCGCGTGGATGAGCTCCTATGTCGACCAGTCCGAGCTGATGGGCACGCACCCGGTCATCGCGTTCCACTTGAACGTCACCAAGCCGACCGCGGGCAAGCCTTCGCTGATGACCTGGGACGACGTCAACGGCGCCTTCCACGAATTCGGCCACGTGCTGCACGGCATGTTCTCGAACGTGAAGTACCCCTACTTCGCCGGCACGAATGTTCCCCGCGACTTCGTCGAATACCCGTCGCAAGTCAACGAGATGTGGCAGGACGACCCGACCGTGCTGGCGAACTACGCCAGGCACTGGCAGACCGGCGAGGCGATGCCCAAGGCGCTGCTCGACAAGGTCATGGCCGCGTCGAAGTTCAACGAAGGCTTCGCCACCACCGAATACCTCGGCGCCGCGATGCTCGACCAGAAGTGGCACCAGATCCCTTCGTCCGCGGTACCGCCCGCCAGCGGCGTGATGGCCTACGAGGCCAAGTCGCTGAAGGACATCGGCCTCGACTACGCGGCGGTGCCGCCGCGCTATCGCACGCCCTACTTCAAGCACATCATGGAAGGCTACGCGGCCGGCTACTATGCCTACATCTGGTCGGAAGTGCTGGACGCCGACACCGCGAAGTGGATCCGCGACCACGGCGGCCTGACCCGCGCCAATGGCGACCGTTTCCGCAGCATGCTGCTTTCGCGCGGCGGCAGCGTGGACGCGATGGAACTGTTCAAGGCCTTCTACGGCGGCGACCCGGACATCCAGCCGCTGCTGGAACGTCGCGGCCTGACCGCGCAGTAATCCTTCTTTTCCCTCTCCCCATGACAATGGGGAGAGGGTGCCGAAGGCGGGTGAGGGGCGCTTTTCACGCAACGCCGCCGCAAGGCGGCGTTGTCGTTTCCGGAATCAGGAATGCAGGCGCTAGCCGTATAAACCCAGGGGATCGGCCATCGGTCGCGATCCGGGTGCTTGCACGCGACTGGAATGCGCGCCCGGATCGCGCAGCAAGGCCATCCGCGCCGCGTGCGCGTCCGCCGGCGCGAGCTCGACCAGCGATTTGAATTCGCCTGCGATCAGGGTGGCAATCGGGATGCCATCGCGCAGCAGCAGGCGTGCGCCGGGCTGGCGCGGCACCTTGTCGCCAGCGAGGATGCCTCCGAGCAGGTTCAGCGGATCGCTGGCCGATACCGCGACCATCGCGCCGTCGTGTGCGCGCTTGCGCACGCTGCGCAACGCGGCCACCGCTTCGGGCAATGCGAACTGCTGGCCGACCACGCCGGCGATGAAGCGCCCGCCGCGGATCTCGCCGCGCGCTTCCAGCCGCTGGTATTCGCGCAGCAGTTCGCGCCACGGCGGCAGCCATTGCGCCTCGCGCTCGAGCAGGCGCCAGCAGACGACCCCGTAACGGCGCAGCAGAACGCGCGCGATGTGTTCGACACTCTCGCCTCCCCCCGCCTGCGGGGGGAGGTCGGGAGGGGGGCTGCCGGCACGGCGAGTCAAACTCCAACGCCCCGCATCCGCAATCCCCATCAAGGCCGCGCGCCGCCCGCGCCGACCGGAATGCGCCGGCTTCTTCGCCGCCGGCAACAGCAGCGCGCGCAGGCCGGAGAAACTGTCGCAACTGGCGCGTCCGCGCGCGACCAGTTCGGCCAGCGCGTCCTCCAGTTCGGTTTCCAGCAGGTGCGCGGCATCGACCAGTTCGTCGAAGAACAGCGCGCCGCGTTCGCGCAGGCAGTCGGCGACTTTCTGCGCGCGGGATGACAATGGCGATTCGTCCGCGGTTTGCTGGCTCGCGGCCAGTCGCGTCCACATCGGCAATTCGCGGCGCGGCAACAGCACGATCGGCGCGGCGCGCACCAGTGCATCGCCACCGGTGCGCAGGCGCGTCCAGGCGATGCGCCCGGCGGTGCACTGGTCGTCCAGCCAGGCGATGGAATAGTCCCTGATGCGCGCCGGCAGCAGTTCCGATTCCCAGGTACCGGCCGCGGCCTCGAAGCCTTCGAGTTGCGCGAGCACCCCGGCCAGCGCCTCCGGGCCCTGCACGCGCGTTGCCGGCGAGACGCGTTGCCAGTCGCAGAGGAAACGCACGTAATCGCGCACGTCCATCGGCTCGATCTCGCGTCGCAACCGGCCCAGGGTGTTGCGGTGGATGCGCGCCAGCAGGTGGCGTTCGCACCATTCTTCGCTCGCCGCGCCGGGGGTGAAGCGACCGCGCATCACGAACCCTTCCTGCTCCAGCGCCAACAGGGCGAAGTCGACATCGCTCCGCTCCACGCCCAGCGCGTCGGCAATCGCGGATGCCGTGGTCACCGCCATGCCGCCGAGGCGGCAACGCACCAGTTCGCGCAGCGCGTCCTCGCGCACCCACTCGCGCGCGTAATCGGCCGGGACTTCGATGCGCGGTTCGCACGTCGCTTGCGGATGCAGCGCCAGCAGTTGCGGCAGGCGTTCGGCTGTGGTCCACACACTGTCATTCTGAGCGCAGCGAAGAACCTGTTTTTCATTGTCGTCCGGAACAGCAGGTCCTTCGCTGGCGCTCAGGATGACAACCCGGGTCGCACGACGGTCCTTCGCCAACTGTTCGAGCAGGTTCGTCCAGCCCGTGGCTTCCGCCTCACCTGCGGTGGCCGCACCGAGCTGCATCAGCGCCTCGTGCATTTCGTCGGCATTGCGCGGCTGCGGCCATGCGTCCTCGTGTGCGGCTTCGATCGCGCCGGCGTCCAGCCGACCGAGGTCTTCGGCCCGCGCAGCGTCGCTGTAGCCGCGCGTCTGTACCGCGCGTGCGCGACGTTCCTCCAGCGGCGCATCATCGAGGAAGGCGTAAGGCCGCGCGCCCAGCACCTCCGCCGCGAACGGCGACGGCCCGGTCAGGTCGCGTGCGGTCACCTGCACTTCGCCCACTTCCAGCGCGCGCAACAGCGCGAGCCAGCCATCCACGTCCATCGCCTCGCGCAGGCAGTCGCGCAGGGTCTGCGCGACCAGCGGATGGTCGGGCACCTCGCGTTCGCCGACGATGTTCTCCAGGCAGGCGACCTGGTCGGGGAACACCGTGGCCATCAGGTCTTCCGACTTCATCCGCTGCAGCTGCGGCGCGACTTTTTTCCCGCCAACGAAACGCGGCAAGGCCAGCGCGGTGGTCGCGTTCCAGCGGAAACGCGCCGGGAACAGCGGCGCGTCCAGCAAGGCCTGCACCAGCACCTGTTCGGCGCTGGACGAATGCAGGTAGCCCATCACCTCGATCAGCGGGAACGAATGGCTGGTCGACAGCGACAGCACGATCGCGTCCTCGGTCGCCGCCGCCTGCAACTCGAAATTGAACTTGCGGCAGAAACGCTTGCGCAGCGCCAGGCCCCAGGCCTTGTTGATGCGGCTGCCGTAGGGCGAATGGATGATGAGTTGGGTGCCACCGGATTCGTCGAAGAAGCGTTCCAGCGCGATCCGAGATTGCGAAGGCAGCATGCCGAAACCGGCGAACTGCAGCGCCGCATAGTTGGCGACCTGCATCGCCGCGGCTTCGTCCAGTTGCAGGCTCGCGAGCAGCCACGACTTCAATACCGCTTCACCGCCCTGTTCGAGCTTTTCCTGCATCGCCTCGCGCAGTCGCGAGACGCTGGCCGACAGTTCGATGCTGCGGCCCGGCGCCTCGCCCAGCCAGAACGGGATGCTCGGCGGCGCTCCTTCGGCGTCCTCGACCCGCACCCGACCGGCTTCGACGCGCAGGATGCGGTAACTCGCATTGCCGAGCTGGAACACGTCGCCGGCGATGCTCTCGATGGCGAAGTCCTCGTTGATCGTCCCGATCGTGATCGCCTGCGGTTCCAGCACCACCTGGTAATCGGCGGTATCGGGAATGGTGCCGCCGGACTGGGTCGCGGTCAGGCGCGCGCCCTTGCGTCCGCGCAGCTTGCGATGCACGGCGTCGCGATGAAGGTAGGCCGCGCGTTGGCCGTAGCGGGTGCTGAACCCGTCGGCGAGCATGCGCACGACTTCGTCGAAAGCCTCGCGTTCCAACACCGCGTACGGCCAGGCGCGATGCGCCATCGCGAACAGCGCGTCCTCGTCCCATTCGCGGCAGGCGACTTCGGCCACGATCTGCTGCGCCAGCACGTCCAGCGGTGCCGGCGGCATGATCAGCGCATCCAGTTCGCCGCGTTGCACGGCATCGAGCAGCGCCACGCTTTCCAGCAGTTCGTCGCGCGAGGTCGGGAACAGCCGGCCCTTGGGCACGCCGCCGACATGGTGGCCGGAACGGCCCACGCGCTGCAGGAACGCGGCGATGGAACGCGGTGAGCCGATCTGGCAGACCAGGTCCACGTCGCCGATGTCGATGCCCAGTTCCAGCGAGGCGGTGGCGACCAGCACCTTCAAGTCGCCGCGCTTGAGCTTCTGCTCGGCGTCCAGCCGCAGTTCCTTGGCCAGCGAACCGTGGTGCGCGGCGACATGTTCCTTGCCCAGCAATTCGCCGAGGTGGCGCGCCGCGCGCTCGGCCATGCGCCGGGTATTGACGAACACCAGGGTGGTCGAATGTTGTTCCACCAATTGCGCGATGCGCGCGTACACCAGCTCCCACTGCGCGTTCGACATCACTGCTTCCAGCGGCACCGGCGGCAGTTCCAGCGCAAGGTCGCGCTCGCGCGCGTGGCCGATATCGACGATGGCGCAGTCGGGCATGCATGCACCTCCCCCTGCGTTGCGGGGGGAGGCTGGGAGGGGGGCGAGGCGCGTCGTTTCATCCGGGCCCCCCCCCACCCCAACCCTCCCCCGCTTGCGGAGGAGGAGGTCGCAGTGCCTGCACCGACAAGGAATCTCGCCACCGCATCGATCGGCTTCTGCGTCGCCGACAGGCCGACGCGGGTTGCGCGCTTGCCGGTCAGGGCATCGAGACGTTCCAGCGACAGCGCGAGATGGCTGCCGCGCTTGTTCTGCACCAGGGCATGGATCTCGTCGACGATCACCGTTCGGACCGCAGCGAGCATTGCGCGTCCGGATTCGGAACCGAGCAGCACGTACAGCGATTCCGGCGTGGTGACGAGGATGTGCGGCGGTCGCTTGCGCAGGGCCGCGCGTTCGGACTGCGGGGTATCGCCGGTGCGCACCGCGGTGCGGATATCGACGTCGGGCAGGCCCTGCGCGGCGAGTTCCTCGCGGATCCCGGCCAGCGGCGCGTCGAGGTTGACGTGGATATCGTTCGACAGCGCCTTCAGCGGCGAGACGTAGAGCACCAGCGTCGTATCCGGCAATCCGTACGACAGCGCCTCGCGCACCAGCGCGTCGATGGCGGTGAGGAAGGCGGTGAGCGTCTTGCCCGAACCGGTCGGCGCGGCGACCAGGGTGTCGCGGCCGGAGGCGATCGCCGGCCACGCGGCGATCTGCGCTTCGGTCGGCGCAGGAAACGTGCGTGCGAACCATGCCGCGACGGCGGGATGGAAGGCGGCGAGCGCCGGATGTTGCGGGGGATGCCGCGCGGACATGGCCGGATTATCCGCCCCGTCGTTCCCGGCCGGGTGAACGGGGTGGCTGAAGGCGAGGCGGATCTGCGCGTGCACGCGCGCAACGTGGCGCGCGCGCGTCTCGCTGGCTGCGACGGTGGTTCGAGATGGGTTTATTAGCCGCCGGCGAACAATCCGCGTTCGGCCGGCGCGATGTGCGGCAACAACACCGCGGCCGGGACTTCCACCGTCTGCGTGCCGTCCGAATACGGCCCGACCTGGTAGGGCGGGAACACGAAACGCAACGCCGTGATCTTTCCGTCCGCACCCAGCAGCGGCTCGAAGTCGGCGAAGTTCTCCGCCTTGGGCTCGGTGCCCTGCCCGATCATGTCCGCGGCGTTTTTCGACTGCTCCTTCAGCGCCGCGGGATCGGACTGGCTGTCGCCGGACTGCTGGTCCTCGGCGAAGCGCTGGCGCTGCGCGGCCATCAACTGGTCGCGGACGTAACCGGAAAGCGCCGTCCAGCCGGCGGCGTCGGGGATAAGCCCGGTGGCGGTGAGGCGCCGGTTGTCCGGCAGCAACCAGACGTAGCGATCCAGCAATGGCGCCCCGTGCGCACCGCCGACGAAGCTGGTGCCCTCGGCGGCGACCGCGACGATGCGCGGCGATTCGGCGACCATGCTGTACATGAGCGAGAGTTCGAACGGCCCCGGCCCCGGGTAGTCCTTGTTCTCGGCGACCTGCTTGAGGAAATCGGCGCGCATCGCCTCGGCGTCGTGCTTCACCACGGTGGCCAGCACCGGATAACGCTTGAGCTCGGGCGGGAAGCTGATCCCGATCAGGTAACGCGGATCGCGTTCGGAGATGTCCCGCAGGTCGGTCGCGACGGCAGTCGGCATCGTCGTCGTTGCATTTGTCGCCGGAGCCGCGGCCTGGGTCTGCTGCGGCTGCGGGGAACGGTTGCAAGCAGCGAGCGCGAGCAGCAACCACACCGCATGTCTGGAACGCATCGTCTTTTCCTCCATGGAATCGCCCGAAGCCTAGCGCCGCGCGCGTGATGCCCGCATGCAAGCCGCGCATGCATGGATCGCGTCCTTCGAATCGCGGGCAAAAAGAAACCCGGCCGAAGCCGGGTTTCCCGAACCTTGCGGTTGCTTGGGCTCAGACGGCCTGGACTTCGTCCGCCTGCAGGCCCTTCTGGCCCTGGACGACCTTGAAGGTGACCTTCTGGCCTTCCTGCAGCGACTTGAAGCCGCTGCCCTGGATCGAGCGGAAATGCACGAAC
>Ga0209023_10000110_pt1 | contig 141420 bp, 136 predicted proteins | sample LakOneMetagenome_FD_187468 | JGI IMG/M metagenome (GOLD analysis project Ga0209023, IMG submission 187468) | Freshwater and sediment microbial communities from Lake Erie, Canada (SPAdes) (version 2) | ecosystem: Environmental > Aquatic > Freshwater > Lentic | place: Lake Erie, Canada...
AGCAGGTGATGCCGCCGCACACCTGGTTCAACGAGGCGTTCGGCGGGGCCCGGATCCTCTACGACAACCCCGACACGATCTACCGGATGATCCCGGTCAACGCGTCGTCGTCCTACGTCATCACCGGCCGGTTCACCGGGCCGGAACCCGCTGACACGACGTTCAGCGTGCTGACCGGGTTGACCGGCACGACCACCGGGGTGCTGACCGCGCACGATCTGGTTCGCAACGCCGACGGCTCGTTCACCATCACGGTCGACTCCACGCCCGCCGATGGACGTGCCAACCATCTGCAGCTACCGTCGGATGCGACGTTGATCGCGGCACGTAATACGTTGTCGGACTGGAACACCCAGGTCCCGATGAGCCTGTCGATCGAGCGGGTGGGCGGCCCGCCGAACAATCTGTTCAGCCAGCTCGGGTTCTACGACTTCCCGGTGATCGGGCCGCTGTTCTCCAGCACGCCGATCCTGTCCCAGCTGCTGTCGCTGGTGCCGCCGCTGAACCCGATGCCGTTGTGGCTGCAGGCAACCGAGACGGCGATCGTGTCGATGCTCGGCCTGTTCATGGAGCCGCAGTACATGGCCGTCGCGGCCACCGACGCCGTCACCGGGGAGCCACGACCGGCCAACGTCCTGTCAGCGCCCGCGCACAACGCCTCGTTCCTGGCCAACCAGCTGCAGAGCGCCGGTCACTTCCAGCTGGCCGACGACGAGGCGCTGGTGATCACGATCGATCCCGGATCCGCCCGGTACTTCAACGTTCCCGTCACCAACGTGTGGACGGTCACCGACAACTACTGGGACCAGCAGACCAGCTTGAACAACGTGCAGGCGGTCCATGAGGCCGGGCAGCCGTACACCTTGGTGCTGTCACCGACCGAGCCGTGCACCGACGCCGGCTGCGTGGCGAACTGGGTGTCCACCGGTGGTCTGAACCAGGGCACGCTGTCGATCAGGTTCCAGGACATCGATCTGGAGAACTACGTCGCACCAACGGTTTCCGCGCATTGGATCAAGCTCGCCGATCTGGACACCGAGCTGCCGCCCGGCACCAAGTTCCTGACACCGGAGGAGCGCGCGGAAGCGCTCGCGACGCGCAAGGCCGGCTACGACAAGCGCTACGCGCCCTTCGTGCAGATCTGAGGTGCCGGCGGGCGGTGCGTCAGCCGCCGCAGCAGCAGCGCCAGCGGAACCGTCACCGCCAACGTCGCCAGGTACAGGCCCACCGTCGACCCGGTGAACAGCGGCCAGCGCAGCACCGCGCCCATCAGCACCGCCAGGATCACCACGTGCAACAGGAAGATCTCGTAGGAGATCTCGCCCAGCCAGACCAGCGGCCGGCTGCCCAGCACGCGGGCGTAGGCCCCCGGGTTACCGAGGACCAGTGGCGCCAGCACGAGGGTGGCGATGACGCCGTACAGCACCGCCTTGGCCAGCGGCTGCCACCAGGTGTCCGGACCGGTGATGTGCCCGGCGATCTCCGTCGATGCAAGGAGGTACAGGCCGACGGCCAGTGGCAGTGCGACGATCGCGCGGCACCGCACCCCGAGACGCTGCAGCACCGCCAGCGCCATGCCGCCGGCGAACCACGACAGGTGCGCGGGCAACCACATGCCCGCCGCCGACGGCAACAGGTCGGTGGAGTGCACCACGATGAGCCACAGCGGGCTGATCATCGCGAGGCCGAACAACCCCGCCAGCAGGACTTCGGGCTGCCAGCGCCCGCGGCACAGCACCGTCAGCAGGAGATGGGCCAGCAGGGGGAGGGCCGCGTAGAACGACACCTCGACGGCCAGGCTCCACATCTGTGACAGCCCCGGATGCAGGTAGGTCAGCACGAAGTTGTCGGTGTAGATCTGCGTCAGCGTCAGGTAACGGAGCAGGCCCGCCCAGCTCTGCCCGGGGCTGTCGCCGACGGTGAACACGGTGTAGATCGCGAACGTCGCCAGGACCGTGACCAGGTAGCCCGGCAGCACCCGGCGGGCCCGGTGGCGGGCATAGCGGGCCAGTCGTGGCGACGAGGTGCCCGACTCGGCGGCGCTCACCCAGGGCCGGAACAACAGGTACCCGGACAGCGCGAAGAAGATGGGGACGCCGATTTCCAGCCGGGCGCCGATCTGGCCGAGGTAGCCATGGCCCAGGAATCCGGTCGCGAATGCGGCGTGGGTTCCCACGACGAGCAGGGCGGCGACGGCGCGCAGTCCGGTCAGTGCCGCCACCCGATGTTCCGGGGTCGGGGCGGAGTTCCGGCGATCGGGCGCCCGAGGGCTGCGCTGGATCACCGGGGTTGACACGCGTCAATAGTAAGGAACCTTGCTGAGGGCGCCCTGAGCGAAATATGCCTAGCCGAACTAAATGGGTAGTCTGACCCGATGGGTCGACGTCGCACCGATGCTCGCGACCCGTCGTCCCACCACCCCGGAATCCTCGTCGCGGTGATGGCCGCCGCCGGAATCAGCGTGTCCCTGATGCAGACGCTGATCATCCCGGTGCTGCCCGAACTGCCGGTGCTGCTGGGTACCGCACCGTCCAACGCGTCGTGGGCGATCACCGCGACGCTGCTGACCGCGGCCGTGGCCACCCCCGTGTTCGGCCGCCTCGGCGACATGTACGGTGCCAAGCCGATCCTGATCTGTTGCGCGGTGTTCCTGACGGCCGGCTCTCTGCTGGCGGCAACCACCACTTCCCTGCTGCCGTTGATCATCGGCCGTGGACTGCAGGGTTTCGGCATGCCGATCATCCCGCTCGGCATCAGCGTGCTGCGCACCTGCGTCCCGGCCGAAAAGGTCGGTGCGGCAATGGGATTGATGAGCGCGTCGCTGGGCGTCGGCGGCGCGCTGGGGCTGCCGCTGGCGGCGGCCATCGCCCAGCATTTCGAGTGGCATGCCCTGTTCTGGTTCGGCACGGCGATCGGCGCGTCGTGTCTGGTTCTGTTCGTCGTCATGGTGCCGCGACTGCCGCCCCGCAGTGCCGACCGCTTCGACCCGCTGGGCACAGTGCTGCTGGCCGTCGGGTTGGTCACGCTGCTGCTGGGAATCTCCAAGGGCGGCGGCTGGGGATGGGCCTCGGCGGTGACGCTGGGACTCTTCGTGTCGTCGCTGATCGTGTTCGCCGTGTTCGGGTGGTGGCAGCTGCGGGTGGACTCACCCATCGTCGATCTGCGGACCACGGCCCGACGGCCCGTGCTGACCACCAACATCGCCTCGGTCGGGGTGGGTTTCTCGTTGTTCGCACTGGCGCTGATCGCCCCGCAGGTGCTCGAACTACCGGTGCAGACGGGGTTCGGCCTCGGGCAGTCGATGCTGGCCACCGGTCTATGGCTGGCTCCCGGCGGCCTGGCGATGATGCTGACCTCATCGGTGGCCGCTCGGGTCGCCGCCCGGCGCGGCCCGCGCTTCACCCTGGTGGCCGGCTGCCTGGTGATCGCGGGGTCCTATCTGGCCGGGCCGATGCTGCTGGGCAGCGCGGTGACGGTGATGCTGCTCAACATCGTGGTCAGCATCGGGGTGGGCTTCGCGTTCTCGTCGCTGCCGGCTCTGATCAACGCGGCGGTGCCGATGTCGGAGACCGCGGCCGCCAACGGCATCAACGCGCTGGCACGGTCGCTGGGCACCTCGACCAGCAGCGCCGTGATCGGGGCGGTGCTGGCCGGGATGACCGTGACGGTGCACGGCCATGAGGTTCCGAGCCTGCACGCGTTCCAGGCGGCGCTGCTGATCGCCGCGTGCGCGGCGTTGGCCGCCGCGGCGGTGGCGCTGCTGATCCCGCGACCAGGTGGCCCCGAGCGGACCGGTCAGAGACCGAAGCGGGCCTTTATCTCCGTCGTCCGGTAGTGCTCGACGATGATGCCCAGCAACGGGATGGTGCCGGCGAGCAGCGTGCCGATGGTCTTGGCGATGGGCCAGCGCACCTTGATCGCCAGGTTGAACGTGGCCAGCAGGTACGCGAAATACACCCAGCCGTGCACGATGCCGATCCACGTCGGCGGATTGTCCACCTTCAGCACGTAGCGGACGTAGATCTCGTAGCACAGCGCGATCAGCCAGATGCCCGTCGCCCAGGCCAGAGCGCGGTAGGCGGCGAGCGGCTTGCGGATCTCGTCGGCGGTCACGGCGCCGGTGGGTCGGTCGGGTGTCTGGGTCATGCGGTGGTCCTGTCGGGTCGATCCTGGTTGTTCTGTTCGTCACTGCGGGCGAGTTCGGCGAGGTAGGCGTTGTACTCGGCCAGGGCGGGGTCGTCGTCATGCGGCTTCGGGGCCTGCGGGCGCTGGGGGAGCAGGTCCTCGGGAATCTCGGTGACCTCGGTGGCGCTGCGGGGCTCGGGCGGGGCCTGCTCGTAGCGGACGTACTTGCGGTAGGCGTAGACGCAGAAGCCGGCGAAGAACGGCCACTGCAGGGCATAGCCCAGGTTCTGGAAGGTGCCGGTGGCCGACTCCCAGCGGGACCATTGCCACCAACCCAGGGCCAGGCAGCCGCAGGCGGCACCGATGACCAGGATGATCATCGGCCACGTGCGGCGGCGGGTGGACATGCTCCGACGGTACCGGTCAGCGGTGGTTCAGCTGGAATCGAGGTTCGGGCCAGGTCAGCCAACGTCTGCGAGCGGGCGGATGCTGTCGAGCACCGCTGCCTTCGTAGCGCGGATCATGTCGGCGTCGTAGCGAGCCTGCAGGTTGATCCAGAACATGTCTGACAGGCCCAGCGCGCGCGACAGGCGCAGGCCGGTGTCGGCGGTGATGGCCCGCCGCCCGTGGATGATGTCGCTGAGCCGGGTCTGCGAGACGTCGATCGCCTTGGCCAGTCGGTACGGGGTGATGCCCATCGGGATCAGGAACTCCTCGGCAAGGATTTCGCCGGGGTGCGTCGGTGCGAAGTCGGCCATGACGTTCTCCTCCTCAGTGGTAGTCGGTCAGCTCTACGTCGTCGGCACCGCCGTTGCTCCAGACGAAACAGATGCGGAACTGATCGCTGACGCGGATGCTGTGCTCGCCATCGCGGGGCGGTTGCAGTTTCTCCAGCCGGTTGCCCGGTGGAATGCGTAGGTCGTTGATGCTTTCCGCGGCATCGAGGATCTGCATCTTGCGGCGCGCCGCCTTGGCCAGTGCGACGCTGACCCCCTTCGTACGTCGCAGCTCCCACACCTGCTGGGTGGCGCTGTCCCGAAACGAGCGGATCACTGTCCAATGCTAACGACTCGTGTTACTAACATCAATCGTGAGTATTGTCGCCGATGGTTCGGCGGCCGAACTTCATGATCTCCACCGGAATGCATGCTGGGCTCCTCGGTCCAGTGGTGAAGATGACGATGTAGTCTCAGGTCTATTGCGGGCGTGGCGAAACCAGGCAGACGCGCGGTCTTTAGGTGTCCGTGTTCGAAAGAGCGTGGGGGTTCGAATCCCCCCGCCCGCACTCAATTTTCTTGTCTGACCGCACACTACGACGGAGCACCGACAAGTTCGGGTTCGCGTTAGGGCATACTGCCGGTGGCCTTCACGTACTGCTGGAACAGTTCGGCCGGAATCGAATTGGTGGTAGTGATCTGGTTGAGCACGGCCACCGTCGACCGTGCCGTGCGTTCCAGCGTGACCGGGTCCCACGAGTACAGGCCGAACTTCTCGCCGTAGCCCAGGATCCACTCCAGGTTGTCCAGCATCGACCACGAGATATAGCCGCGGATGTCGACGCCGTCGGCGATCGCCTTGTTCACCACCGCCAGATGACGGACCAGGTAGGACGACCGCTGGGTGTCGGTGGCGTCGGCGAGCCCATTCTCGGTGATCCACAACGGAATTCCGTAGGACGCGGCGATGTCGATCATGTCGCGCATCCCGCTGGGCTTGATCACGGTCGGGGCGTCGCTGCACTCCTCGGCCGGGCACCCACCGACGAGCACGTTGATCAGATTGGCGAACTGCGGGTAGCCGGTCAGCAGTGGCATCGACGCGAACGGCGAACCGCCCCAGCCGATGACGCTGCCCTGGCCGTAGTAGTTGACGCCAAAGAAGTCGGCCTTGTTCGCCAGCTCCGGATGGATCTCGTCGGCGGCGATGACGCCGTCGAAGTTCGCGTCGACCTCACCCCTGATCACCGCGTTGGGGAACCACGTGTTGAAGAAGTCGCTGAACTGCACTGCCGCCTGTTGGTCGATCGCGCTGGTGGCATTTGCCGGCCGCCAGTCGAACATGCTCAGTGCCGCACCGACATTCGCGTCGTCGTCGAGCTGGTGGATGATGTCGTAGGAGCCGGAGTAGGCCGCTGCCTGGTTGAGCAGACCCTTGGCCATCAGGTCCGGCCGGAAGACGCCGGACGGGAAGCCGGTGCCGAACGGGATGCCGTAGTAGGCCGGCATCATCGAGTTCATCGGCTCGTTGAGCACGATCCAGTCGGTCACCTGGTCGCCGTACTTCCAGGCCAGATACGCGGTGTACTTCTCGAACTCGGCGACCGTCGAGTCCGAGACCCAGCCGCCCTGTTCCTCGGGGGTGCCGCCGAAGATTTCCTCGAGCCGCGCCTTGCTGGGGTCGTGCACCCACAGCGGCAGGGTGAAATGGTTGATGGTCACCATCGGCTCCAGGCCGAGGGCGTGCAGCGTCGCGAGCACGTCGGCGTAGTGCGCCACCGCATCCTGGTCGGCCAGCGCGTCGAGCTGCTGCAGGACAGCGCCGGTGAAGCCGCCCGAGATATCCACCGCTGCAGTCGAATTGGGGAAGATTCGGCTCCATTCGATACCCATCCGGAAGGTGTCGGCGCCGACCTCGTCGGCGGCCAGCTGCGCGTCGCTCGCGTACGTCAGGTAGGTGCCGGGCCCGTTCTCGGGCAGTGCGTCGCTGTGCCAGCCCAGCAACAGCTTGTTGATCGGGTCATGCAGCCACTGCCACCAGTCGGAGTTCACGTCCAGGGGTGCGCCGCCGCCCATCTCGGACTGGAAGCCGGAAGTGGCCACCCCCCAATGGAATCCGTCGGGGAAGACCAGGTCGGTCAGATCGCCGGTGCCGGTGAAGTTGATTGTCACGGTGACCGTCGGCGACGTTCGGGGCAGGAAGTCCGACAGCAGGGAGCCGAGGAATGGGATGCCGCGGATGAAGTTGACCGGGATCTCCCACAGGCTGTCCAGGCCGTGCAGCCGGGAGCCGTCGCTGACCTCGACGGTGAAGCTGTCCGAGCCGCCGAGGGTGGAGAAGTCGACGACGGGGGTGTAGGTGAACGTTCCGGTGGCCTGATCGATGCTGACCCGGCCCAGCGCCGGCCCGCGACCCAGGATCGTGTAGGTCAGCGCGTCGCCGTCGGCGTCGGTCGCTCCGAACGTCCCGACCGCTTGGTCGTCGGTCTGGCTGGTGATGACCGGCGCGGCGACGGGGTGGCTGTTGAAGAAGAAGCTGTCGAACTCCCGCCGGGCGAATGCCAGCATCGCCCAGAGGCCGGTCGCGGCGCCGGGCACGTCATCGCCGCCACCCGGTTGGGCCAGGGGACTGGTCAGGCTGGTTGCCGTCGCAACGGTCTCGACGACCCGATCGGGGGCGGTCGGTGCGACGGGGTCGGCCGCCGGCTCGGCGAACTGGACCGCGACAGTAGCGGCGGGCGCGGCGCGGTCCGCGGCCGTCGCGGCGGGGACGGGCTCGTCGTCGTCGGCGGGCTCCGGAGCGTCGATGTCCGGAACGGCTCGTGGTGCCGCGTCGTCCGTCTCGATGACCTTCAGCGTCTTCGCGGGCGCGGCGGCCCGCGAGTCGGTCCGCTCCGGGTCCTGCGAGTCCGGGGCCTCGTTGTCGTCCTCGGTGTCGGCCGTCGGCGCGATGGGTTCCGCCGTGTCCTCGGCTGCGGTCGGTTCAGGTTCTGCGGTCCGACTGGGTTCCGCGGTCCCGGTGACGGCCTTGGTGGGCTCGGTGGACGGGTCCTCGTCGGCGCCGGCCTGCGACGACGGGTCGGCCGACTTCGAGGTGTTGTCGCTGGTATCCGTCGCATCGGCCCAGCCTGTTGGCGCCCAGCCCGTCAGCACTGTCGCCCCGAGGCCCAGCGCCACGGCGAACCGGCCGATTTGCGTCGCTGCAAGCACAGTTGCCCCCATCTCCGACCCTCCGGATGCTACTGAGCCGACGCGCGCCGCGAGGTTGTTTGCCCCGGGTGCGGGTGCATCCCCGTCCATCTGTTCAGTGCTGGCTGCGTCCCATTAGTGCGAGTGAACCTCGCAGGGACCGCTGAGCCGATCGGCATGGGGCGTCAGGACGGGAAGTTGACGTCCTTGGTGACGGGAGCCCATTCCTCGATCGACGCCGAGAACGTGGCGAGTCGATCGCGCACCGCTTTGAGCACGTCGCGGCCCAGCAGCAGGCGCAGCGGTGGGTCGTCGGCCCGCGCCACCATCAGGACGGCCTCGGCGACCTTGCGCGGATCACCGGGCAGATGGTCGGCGAACTGCTTGATCAGATCCTTGCGGGTCGCCACATCGGCGTAATCGGCGATCGGGGTGCTCGACTCCTTCATCGACCGGGAGGCCCAGTCGGTACGGAACGCGCCCGGTTCGATGAGGGTGACCTTGATGCCCAGTGGGCCGACCTCCGTTGCCAGCGCCTCGGTGACGGCCTCGAGCGCGAACTTGGTCGACGAGTAGTACGCGTTGGGCGGGTTGGCCACCAGGCCCGTCATCGACGAGATGTTGACGATGTGGCCGCTGCCCTGCGCGCGCATGCCGGGCAGGACGGCCTTCATCATGTCGACCGAGCCGAAGTAGTTGACGTCGAACAGCTTTCGCACCTCGGCGTCCTCGCCCTCCTCGACCGCGGACAGGTATCCGTGGCCGGCGTTGTTCACCAGGACGTCGAGACCACCCCAGGCGTCGGTGGCGGCGGCGACGGCGGCGGCGATCTGCCCGGCATCGGTGACGTCGAGGGCGACCGGAAGTGCGCGGTCGCCGAACTCGTCGGCCAGGTCGGCCACGGCGTCGCGGCTGCGTGCGGTCACGACCACCTGGTGGCCGTCCTGCAGTGCGGCCCGGGCGATTTCGCGGCCGAAGCCGGTCGAGCAGCCGGTGATGAGCCAGCGCGACATCTACAGCGTCCCTTCCGGCAGTCGGCGCAGATACGCGTGTCGCCGCCTCGCCAGTTCGGTTTCCCGCTCGGCGGCGCTCACGGGCCGCAGTCCCGCCACCTCGACATCGAGCCGATCCAGCTTCACCACGCGGCCGCGGGCGCCGAGGCTGGGCTGCGGCCCGGCCTCGCCGAATTCGGCCATCCGCAGGGTCAGGATGCCCTCCCGTAGGCCGTCGGAGTCGATCCAGTTGGCCACGCCCGGATCGACGGGGGAGATGACGTAGGTATACCCGCCGTCCGCGTTGGGAACGGACTGCGCCTTGTTGAGACTGCCGGTGCGGTCGACGATGTCCAGGGTGGTGCCCCAGATGTTGCTCAACGGCACCGTGAAGTACTCGGCGCCACCGTCGTCGACGTCGACGACGAAGGCCTCGTCGGGCGCCAGGTCGAACCGGCCCATCACGTACACCTGATTGCGCATCGCCCCCACCCGGTCGGCCGACCAGGCCAGGTTGAACTGGTTGGCCGGCATCTTCGCGACACCGTGACTGAGCTTGCCGGTGAAGTCGGCGAAGTACGCCATCATCGCCGCCGTGGCGTCGGCCTGTTCGTCGCGGGTACGCGCGGCGCTCGCCGGGGGTGCGCCGAGACGTTCCACCGCAATGTGATTCGGGTCGTCACGTCCCCAATCGAGCAGGACGTCGCGGATGTAGAACTCGTGTGCCTCCGGTTTGCTCTGCACGTGGTTGGGCCGTCCCCCGGCCGGATCGGAGTCGACGGTGATGGTGTAGCTGCCGTCGGGTTCGACCTCCATGGTGCGGCCGTTGAGCACCGCGACCGTGCCCATGTTGGCGTCCCACAGGGTGAAGTAGTTCTCCGTCATCCGGTTGGCACCGACCCGGCCGTGGATGACGTAGCGTTCGTCGCCGCAGATCGGGATCACCCGGTAGACACTGTCGGGATTGTCTATCCCCCAACGTGATCCGGGAATCTCCTGCTCGCCGACGGGATGTCCCAGCCGGGTGATGCAGCTGACCTTGGGCCGCAGCTTGTCCTGGTTCGAGGACCATACGGCTGCGGAGAACATCACCTCCGTGAAGGCGTCGTCGAATCTCTCCCGCATGGTGTCCGAGGGTTTGGCCCGGCTCAACCACTTCTCGGCGACGTCGCGGTAGGCGGCTCGCACGGTGGGGTGCTCGGTCAGCTCGAGGGCGGCGAGTTCCTGTTCGTGCTGGGCGGCCGTCGCCACCGGATCAGTGTCAGCAGCCGTCATGGCTGACTCCTTGTCGAATTCGCTCGTGCGGCAACATCAGCCGAATTTCAGGTGCTTGCTCAGGTCGCCGGTCTGGTCGATGAACATGGTCCGAGAGTCGAACCACCACCGGCCGTCGACCAGGTGGAAGGTGTCGTGATAGTGACCGGTGACGATGATCTGCAGCGGCAATTCGGGGGTGGCCTGCGTGACGCAGTAGTACGACCTGGCGCGTGCGGTGCCGGAGTCGTCGTCGATGTGCAGCGCCACATTGGTGGTGTTGTGGTGGGTCTTCGGTGTGCCGTCCTCGTAGAGCCGGGTGGCCATCTCGTACATCTCCCGCACGCGCGCGGGGCCGGCGAACACCGTCTCCGGGGGACCGTTCTCGACACCACAGATCCGGCCGTGGGTGAACAGCGCGGCGACCCCATCCAGGTCCCCGGCATCCAACAACTCGGCATAGGTGTAGATGAGGTTGGTGATCTCCAGCGCGCTGTCCGTCATCGGCAGCCATGTTGGCAGACCCGACCCGGCTGCGGCGGCGTTCGGCGCAACCTGGCAGGGTGGTCGACGTGGCAGCGTGGTCGCCGGAGCGTCTCGGCAATCTCAGTGGCAAGCGCATCATCGTCACCGGCGCCACCAACGGCGTCGGGCTGGGCACGACGCAGGCCCTGGTGGATGCCGGAGCCCATGTCGTTCTGGCGGTCCGCAACACCGAGCTGGGTGCGCAGCGCGCGCGTGAGGTTGGCGGGTCCACCGAGGTCATCCACCTCGACCTGGCCGATCAGTCCTCGGTGCGGGCGTTCCCGGACCTGCTCGATGGTGACGTCGACATCCTGATCAACAACGCCGGCGCGCTCACCGAGCACCGCACCGAGACCGTCGACGGCTTCGAGGGCACCATCGGCACCAACCTGCTGGGACCGTTCGCGTTGACCAATCTTCTGTACGGCAGGGTGCGCTCGCAGATCATCAATGTCGGCTCCGAGGCGCACAAATCGGCCACCCTGCACATCGACGATCCGCATCTGCGCACGCACAAGTGGACGACGATGGGCGCCTACGCGCGTTCGAAACTGGCGGTCATGCTGTGGGGCCTGGACCTCGACCGCCGGCTGCGTGCGGCGGGCTCCCCGGTGGTGACGCAGCTGACGCACCCCGGTTGGGTGGCCTCCAACATCTCGAAGGTGTCGGATTCGCCGCTGATGTCGTTGGCGCACAAGGTCGTCAAGGTGGTCGCCGACCGACTTGCCAACGACATCCACGAGGGTGCGGCTCCAACGTTGTATTGCATCAGCGAACCGATCCCGCCGGGCAGTTTCGTGGGTGTGAGTGGCAGGCGCGGCCTGACCGGCGGGCCGGTGCTCGTCGGCCGCTCGGAGGTCGCCTGCGACTACGAGCTGGCCGCGCGGCTGGTCGAGTTCGCCGAACGGGAGACGGGCACGACGCTGCCGGTCTGACATGACATACGCCGAAACGTCCGTTTCGGCGACTTTTGTCGAGTGGCATGCGCCAGTTCGTCGATCTGGGCGACGGCCCGCCGGGAAGCTCCGGCCGGCCGACGCGTGGTCCGAACCCTGCGAAATGGCGGGCGGCACTCGCATTTCCGCGCCCAAACGTACGTTTCGGCGTGTGGAGCCCGGCGTCAGATCATGTCGTTGCGGGTCAGCCAGCGCATCACCGGCCAGCCGATGAAGACGGGCAGCCAGCAGGTCAGCACCCGGTAGAGCAGCACCGACGGAACCGCGATGGCCGCCGGCACGCCGAATGCCGCCAGCCCGCCGATCAGCGCGGCCTCCACGGCGCCGACGCCACCGGGGGTGGGTGCGGCCGAGGCCAGGGTTCCGCCGACCATCGTCACGACGGTCACGGTGACGAACGAGACGTCGCCGCCGAATGCCTCGACGCTGGCCCACAGGGCCAGTGCGGCACCCAGAGTGGTTGCCGCACAGCCCAATACGATGAGTCCGAGCCGCTTGGGTTCGCGGGCCACCTCGGCCAGGTCGACCAGCACCTCCTTGAGCTTGGGCCGTACCGAGGTGCCCAGCCAGCGCCGCAGCTTGGGCACGATCAGGAAAACGCCGATGGCGCCCAGCAGCACACCGCCGATCAGGTACAGGATCGTGGCCGACGGTACGAAGTGGGACAGATCGGCCGACGCGCCGGCCAGCGTGGTGAACAGGATCAGCAGCAGGACGTGGACGATCACCTGCACGCTCTGCTGCAGCGCGACGGCGGTGGTGGCGCGCACCGCACCGAGACCACCTTTCTGCAGGAAGCGGGTGCTCAGGGCGAGGCCGCCGACTCCGGCGGGTGTGGTGGTCGCGGCAAAGGTGTTGGCGAACTGCATGATCGTCAGGTTGCGGAATTTCACCACCCGGTCGGCGCAGGCCCACAGCGCCGCGGCGGCGCCGACGTAGGTCAGCATCGACACCGTCAGCCCCAGCAGGGCCCACCACCAGTTCGCGGTCCGCAGCTCGGTGAAGAACACCGGCACGGTGCTGATGAACGGGTACGCGACGTAGACGAGGGCCACCAGCAGGACCAGCTGGATGAACTGGCTGCGGGTGAACCGGGTGATGGTCTCGGCCTGGATCTGGTCGGCACCGGTCTGCTTCTTGACCTCGTCGCGGGTGGCCGTCAGCACGGCACCGCCATCCGGTAGTTCGTCCCGGATTCGTTTGGGCAGAGCGGATTTCGTCAGTCGTCGGGAAGCGTTGAGGACGGTCTCGCGGCCGAACACCTCGATCGCGGCCTGCACGGCGGGTTCGGGACCGTACAGTCGCGAGGTGGTGGCCAGCAGTTGCGCGATGTCGGCCTGTAACTGGACGTCGGTGGCGCCGAATTCGGCGTTGCCGAATCCGCCGAACAGAACCTCCTTGGTTTCGGCGGAGCCGTCCACCGTGATCGACTTCGGGCGCAGGTCACCGTGCGAGATGCCGTGCTCGTGCAGGACGCCCAACGCGTGCCAGGCGGCACCGACCGGAACCCGGTCGACGCATTCGTCGAGCGGTACGCCCCGCGGCGGGGTGTGTGCGTGCATCGTCCAGCCGCGATCCAGCGATGCCACCGAGATCGTCGAACTGTTGGCCAGATCCAGATCGCCGATGGCGATCGTCATCAGGCCGCGGTGTTCGACCGCCCGGCGCACCGAGAGCTGCAGCGGCGCGGTTTCGCTGGCCCGCAATCGCAGCTTGCGCCAGAACTGCCGCATGGCCCCGTCGCTGCGCTGGTTCGGTCCGAAGAGGTCGATGATCGCCGTGGCGCCCGGATCGTCGTCGGTCGGCTCCGCGGCGGCCGACAGCACCAGCGGGCCGCGCCCGGCCGGGCGCACCACGGTCAGCGCCGACACGGGGAACCCGCGGCGGCCCAGCATCCGCACCGCGGCGTCGAGGGGGACTTCGAGAGCGGGCGTGCCGACCACCCACACGACGAGTGCGCCGACGAACCATCCGACGGCCAGACCCAGCAGGGCACGGGCCGGAACAATGGCGCTGACGACCAGGTGAATGGGGATGAACGCGAGCAGCAGTGTCCACCACCACCGGCGCCAGTTGGACGGCAGCCACGGTCCGGACACGGTGAGTACGGCGGCCAGCATGGCGATCCACCGCGGGTCGTCGAGGAACTGTGAGAGCACGGTGTGCAGGCGCTCGTCGAGGTCGAAGTGCCAGCGTGGCGCGGAGATGCCCGACGGGCTGATCGACAGCGACAGCACGCTGATGACCGCGGCGGCGGCGTAGGCCCAGAGCATCTTCCACTGCCGCGCGGCCAGCAGTCCGATCAGGATGGCGAAGGGCAGCGCCAGGATCGCGATGCCGTAGGCCAGGTAGACCAGGTTGGACTGGGTGGGGGTCAGGACGCCGACGATCCCGGACACCGACCGTTCGAGCGACACCCAGTCATTGCGGGTGATCAGGGAGCTGGTGATCACCACCGCCAGGAGGACGGTGGCGGCACCCAGCCGCAGGATGTCACTGGTCCGGCGGGTCAGCGGCTGCAGCAGGCTGCCCGAGACGGTGACGTCCCGCCCGTCGACTCGCATGCGCCGGGAATCCTCCGGATCAGGTCGCCGGCCGTCGGCTGCGGCCGATTCGCAGATAAAGATATCCGCCCGGCGGCCCGGTTCGGTGGACCCGGCGGTCCGACCCGAGTCCGCCCGATCGCCACGCTCCTGTGCCGCCCCGGTCCGGGACGGCTTCGTCGGCCCGGTTAGGCGGCGAACTCCAGGTTCGTGACGCGCCGGGTGCGGCTGGCATCCAGACGGCGGCCGCCGATCGCGAAACAGATCAGGCTGGCCACGAAGAGCAGCGCCGAGAATGCGACGGTACCGGCCGCCAGCAGGCTGGCCTGGCTGCCCAACCCGGCCAAACCGATCGCGAAGGCGAGGATGGCGGCCACGTTGAGGAACAGGCCGACGTTGGTGAGGGCCTCGAATGCCGGTTCGTGCGGTCGCTTGGTCATGACGCGCCGCATACCCCCGGCCCTTTGGTCACAAACTCGACGCGGTTCGGCGTCGGCTCGGTCCATTCGGGGTTTGGGTCGCCGCGCGGGTGGGAATCATGAGTCGCGGCGGCACGCCACAGACTTGGTACGAGAGAGGCCCGGTCCCTGGAGAAGGGGCCGGGTCTTTCGATATCTCCCCGACGTCTGCAGGACCTCGTCGGGTAGCTTGCGTCGCGTGGGAGAACTCGACAACACCGTTGCCGTCATCACCGGTGCGGCCCGCGGGCAGGGCCGTAGCCATGCCGTGGCGCTGGCCGAACAGGGAGCCGACATCATCGGGGTGGACATCTGCGCCGACGTTGCGGCCATTCCGTATCCGCTCGCCGGCGCGGAGGACCTCGAGGAGACGGTCCGCCTGGTCGCGGCGACCGGCCGGCGAATGGTGCCGGTGGTCGCCGACGTCCGCAACCTCGCCCAGTTGGAGGCCGGGGTCGCTGCGGCGATCGAGGAGGTCGGTGACATCGATATCGTGGTGGCCAACGCCGGGGTGGTCGCGATCGGTAACCGGGAGCCGCATGCCGAGGACGTCTACAACGCCATCGTCGAGACCAACCTCAACGGGGTGTGGCACACCATTGTGGCGACGGTCCCGTCGATGATCCGCAAGGGCCGGGGCGGTTCGATCGTGCTGGTGAGCTCGTCGCAGGGGCTGACGGGGCGCGGCGGCGACGGCAGCGCGGCCATGTTCGGATATGCGGCGGCCAAGCACGGTGTCGTGGGTTTGATGCGCTCGGCGGCCAGTGCCTATGGGCCGCACCGGATTCGGGTGAACTCGGTGCATCCCGGCGGGGTCGCCACGCCGATGATCCTCAACGAGTTCGTGGCGGCCAAGATGATGGAGAGCGCCAATCCGTCCGTGCTGTCGCAGGCGCTCATCCCCGATGCCCCGATCATCGACCCCAAAGAGGTCACCGAGGCGGTGCTGTGGTTGGTCAGCCCGCGCAGCAAGTTCGTCACCGGGGTGACGCTGCCGGTCGACGCGGGCCACGTCGCCAGTTAGGCGGTCGGGGCGAACATCTCGGTGGGCGCGCTGCGCCCGCGCAGCACCTCCGACGTCGTCGGCACCCAGTGCTCCCGCTCATCGGTGTCGGCGTCGTGCAGGGCGGCGGCCGAACACAGCACCCGCCCCGGCTCCTGTTTGGCGCGGTCGGCCAGCCGGGCCGATTCGTTGACCGCGTCCCCGATCACGGTGTACTCGAACCGGTTCAGGGCTCCGACGAATCCGGCGAACACCTGTCCGGCCGCCACCCCGATGCCGAAGTCGAGCTCCTGCAGCTCGCGCATCCGGCCCGCGAGTTCGCGTGCGGTGGCCAGTGCGTCGGTATGTGCGGTCGGGCTGTCCACGGGCGCGCCGAACACCGCCAGGGCGGCGTCGCCCTGGAACTTGTTGACGAATCCGCCGTGGTTGTCGACTGCCAGGACGACCGACTGGAAGAAGGTGTTGAGCAGTTCGGCGACCTGCTGGGGCGGCAGGCTGGCGGCCAGCTGCGTCGATCCGGCCAGGTCGATGAACATCACGGCGACGTCGCGTTCGACCCCGTAGGACGACTCGTCCCGGTTCACCAGCAGGCTGACCACATCGCCGCCGACGTTGCGGCCGAACAGATCTCGTAACAGCTCACGCTCGCGCAGACCGATCACCATGCGGTTGAAGCCGGTCTGCAGCCGTCCGACCTCGGAGCGCTCGTAGACCGACACGGTGTGCTCCAGGTTCCCCTGCCCGACGTCGGCCATCGCCTCGACCACATCGCGCACCGGGTCCGAGATCGACTGTGACACCAGGATCATCGCCCGCAGACCCCACAGCACCCCGACGGCCATCAGCAGCAGGATCGGCAGTTCCAGGGACGCCGACCGGTCGATGAGCCAGCCGTTGGACCGGGCCAGGATCAGGCCGGCCACCCCGAAGCTGGGCAGCGCGCTGATCAACACCCAGACACTGAGCAGGCGGACCATCACCGAGGGCGCGGTGTCGTGTGTCGAGTCGACCGTGGCATCGTCGGGCAGTGCCGCGGCGGTGATCGGTCGCAGTGCGCGCACGGTCAGCAGCAGCGCGGTCAGGATGGCCGCGGTCGTGCCGAAGACCAGTGGCGGGATGATCAGCAGCCCGGTGGGGGCGGCCGCGCCCCGGTTGACCACGAGCACGGGGATCGCGCTGATCACCCACACCGCGGCCAGCATCGCGGTCTGGCGCCGGGGGATGGCGAGCGCGGTCTCGCGTTGTGCCGCTGTCGGTTCCACGCCGGCGCTGTACCACCGCAATGTCGGGATGAATATCCAGGCCGCGCCGATCGCGATGGCGAACACCGCGAGGACGACCACCACGGACACGATGACCGCGCTGTGCCCGACGAACATCGCGCCGATGGCGCCGTGGGCCTCGTGACCGAGCGCGGCCATCACCAGGAGCACTTCGGTCGCGGCCATGAGGTGGGCGAGCGTGACGCCGGCGACGTAGCGCGCCAGCGGACGCCGGAACTCAGGTGGTGCCGGGGTCACTGCCGCTCACCGGGTGAGAATAGCTTTTCCTCACCGCTGTGGAGGCGGTGTCACCGGTGCCGACTCGACGGTCACCCCGGCGGCGCGTTCGATCGGCTGGATGACGGCGGTGAAGTCCGCGTCGGGCCCCAGCGTGGTGGCGGTGTCGTCCCAGAGTTGTGCGACCGCCGCGCCGAGGGGGAGTGCCAGTCCCAGTTCGTCGGCCTCGGCCATGCACAACCGCAGATCCTTGGCCATCAACGCCGCGGCGAAGCCGTAGTCGAAGGTGCGCGGCAGCACGGCGCGGGGGAACTTGTCCCGGGTCGCGGTGTTCGCGCCCGAGCCGGCGTTGAACACGTCGATCATCGTCGCCGCGTCGAGTCCGGCCCGCACGCCCATCACCATGGCTTCGGCGGTCACCGCGAGTGCGCTGCCGGCCAGGAGGTTGTTGAGCAGTTTCATGGTCTGCGCCGCACCCGGCTGCGCCCCGAGCCGGATCGGCTGGCCAAAGGATTCGAGCAACGGCAGCACGGCGTCGACGTCGTCGTCGGCTCCGGAGATCATCACCGCGAGCGTGCCGGCCCGGGCCCCGGCGGCCCCGCCGCTGACCGGGCTGTCGACGTAACCGATTCCGCTACTTGCCAATTCGGTGTGAATGGCCTGCGCGGCGGTGGCGCCGATCGTCGACAGGTCGACCAGCCGGCGCACCCGGGCGCCGGCGGAGATATCCGTCGCGACCGCGCGGGCGGCCTGCGGGGTGGGCAGGCTGGCCAGCACGGTCTCCGCGGCGTCGGCGACCGCAGTGGCCGAGGGGGCGGCGTCGGCCCCCAGCGCAACCAGTGCCGCGACGGCATCGGCGCGCACGTCGAAGGCCAGGACCGGGTATCCGGCCGCGAGCAGCCGCTCGGCCACGGGGAAACCCATGTTGCCCAGGCCGACGAAACCTACGCGGTCGGTCATGCGTCCAGGAACAGATCGAGGATCGGATCGTCCCCGCCGCCGTAGCGCGACAGGTCGCCCGTCAGCAGGTCGGCGTCGATGAAGCACTGCCCGGTGACCTCGGTGGCCGGCCGGCTCACGATCGCGACGGCGGCGTCGGCCATGATCTGCGGGCTGCGCGAGCGCGCCGCCAGGTCGTCGCCCTCGGCCAGGTTCGCCACGGCGGCGGTCGCGATGTAGGTCTGCGGCCACAGGCAGTTGAACGCGATACCGGCGTCGCGGAACTCTACGGCCCAGCCCAGCGACAGCAGCGACATGCCGTACTTGGACAACGTGTACTCGGGGTGCACGCCCAGCCAGTGCGGATTGAGGTTGAGTGGTGGGGCGATGGTCAGGACGTGCGGGTTGGCCGATTCCCGCAGGTGCGGCAGGCAGGCCTTGGTCAGCAGGAACGTGCCGCGGATGTTGATGTCGGCCATCAGGTCGAACTTCTTGGCGGAGAGCAGCTCGGTGGGCTCGGTCGCGATGGCACTGGCGTTGTTGACGCAGATGTCGACACCGCCGAACCGTTCGGCCGCGGCCGCAACGGCCCGGGCGACGTCCTCCTCCTTGCGGACGTCCCCGACGACGGCGACGGCCTTGCCGCCGGCGGCCTCGATCTCCTCGGCGGCGGTGAATACCGTGCCCTCGAGTTTGGGGTGCGGTTCGGCGGTCTTGGCCAGCAGCACGACGTTGGCCCCGTGGCGGGCGGCCTCCAGTGCGATCGCCAGTCCGATTCCGCGGCTGGCGCCGGAGACGACGAGGGTGCGATCGGCAAGGTTGGCGTCGGTGGTGGCGGTTTCTGTCATGTCTCTCCGTAGGTCATTTTCGCCAGGCGGTATTGGCATTCTCATTTTTTGCAAGTACGTTATCCGGTGATGGCTACCATGGACAACACAGCTCAGACGTCCTCGGGTATCCCGTTGGACGCGGTCTACGGGCCGGGGGATGCGAAGGGTGAACCGCCTGCGCCGGGCGAGTTCCCCTTCACTCGCGGCAATTTCTCCTCGGGGTATCGGGGCCGGCTCTGGACCTTCCGGCAGTACTCCGGGTTCGGCACGGCCGAGGAATCCAACGCCCGCTACCGCTATCTGCTCGATCAGGGTGGCACGGGCCTGTCGGTGGCCCTCGACCTGCCCACCCAGTGCGGCTACGACTCCGATGACGCCGAGTACGGCGAGGAGGTCGGGCGCGTCGGCGTCGCGGTGGACACCCTGGCCGACGCCGAGATCCTGTTCGACGGCATCCCCCTGGACAAGATCAGCACCAGCTTCACCATCAACGGCACCGCGGCCATCCTGCTCGCGTTCTACGTGGCGGCCGCCGAGAAGGCCGGCGTGCCGCGCGAGAAGCTGACCGGCACCATCCAGAACGACATCCTCAAGGAGTACGCCTCGCGCGGGACGTGGATCTGGCCGCCGGAGCCGTCGCTGCGGTTGATCGCCGACACCATCGAGTTCTGTGCGGCCGAGGTACCACGGTTCAACGCGATCTCGGTGGCCGGTGCGCACTTCCGTGATGCCGGTGCCAACGCCGTGCAGGAGATGGCATTCACCCTGGCCGACGGCGTGACCTACTGCGACACCGTCGTCGAACGCGGCCGGATGACCATCGACCAGTTCGCGCCGCAGATCTCGTTCTTCTTCTACACTCACGGCGACTTCTTCGAGGAGATCGCGAAATACCGTGCAGGACGGCGCCGTTGGGCCACCATCGTACGCGAGCGCTGGGGTGCGAAGTCCGACAAGGCCGCCATGTTCCGGTTCGGCTGTGTGTCCGGTGGCGCGTCGCTGTACGCGCCGCAGGCCCAGAACAACCTGGTCCGGGTGGCCTACGAGGCCATGGCATCCGTGCTCGGCGGCGTGCAGTCGATGTTCACCGCCGCCTGGGACGAACCCTTCGCCCTGCCCAGCGAAGAGTCGGCCACGCTCGCCCTGCGCACCCAGCAGATCCTGGCCTACGAAACCGGGGTCACGCGCGTCGCCGACCCGCTGGGCGGGTCGTACTTCGTCGAGGCGCTCACCGATGCCACCGAGGAACGCATCGTCGAGATCATGGCCGACCTGGAGAACCACGGCGGCATGGTGCGCTGCATCGAGGACGGTTACCTGCAGGGCCTGATCGCCGACGAGGCCTACAAGATCCATCTGGCCGAGGAATCCGGTGAACGGGTTGTGGTGGGGCTCAACAAGTTCGTCTCCGACGAGCCGCCACCGGACATCTCCACCTACGAACTCGACGCCGAGGGCCGCGAGACGCAACTCAAGCGGTTGGCCAAGGTGAAGTCCGAACGCGACTCCGCCGACGTCGCGGCCAAACTGGCCGCCCTGTCGCGCGCCGCGGAAGGCACCGACAACCTGATGCACGCCCTGATCGACTGCGCCAACGCGTACTGCACCGTCGGTGAGATGGTGACGGCACTGAAGAACGTGTGGGGCGAATTCCAACAACCGGTGGTGTTCTAGATGACTGCTACATCTGCCAGCCCGGCGCGCGTCCTGGTCGCCAAGCCCGGTCTGGACGGCCACGACCGCGGGGCCAAGATCGTCGCGCGCACCCTGCGCGACGCCGGATTCGAGGTGATCTACACCGGTATCCGGCAGCGGATCGAGGACATCGTGTCCATCGCGCTGCAGGAAGATGTTGCGGTGGTGGGGCTTTCGATCCTGTCCGGCGCGCACGTCGCGCTCACGCAGCGCACCGTGGACGCGCTGAAGGCCGCCGACGCCGGTGACATCGCGGTCGTCGTCGGCGGCACCATCCCGCAGAGCGACGTGCAGAAGGTGCTCGACGCCGGTGCCGTCGCGGTGTTCCCGACGGGTACCGCGCTGGACGTGCTGGTGAGCGAGGTCCGCAAGATCACCGACGGAGCCTCCCTGTGAGACTGGGCGTGATGATCGGGGCCGACCGCGGGGACATGGCGCGCAAGATCTCGAAGTTCCTGGCCGACATCGAATGGGCGGACTCGGCCGGCCTGGACACCGCCTGGATGCCGCAGGTGCCCGACGACTTCGACGTGCTGACCATGGTGTCCCTGATGGGCGGGCGCAGCACCCGGATCGAACTGGGCACCGCGGTGGTTCCCCTGCAGGCCCAGCATCCCATTGCCCTTGCCCGTCAAGCACTTTCGGTGCACGCCGGCACCGGTGGCCGGCTGGCCCTGGGGGTCGGGCCGTCGCACCACTGGATCGTTCGCGACATGCTCGGCCTGCCCTACGACAAGCCGGCCGCTTACACGCGGGACTACCTGCAGGTGCTCAACACCGCGATCGCCGGTCCGGGGCCCGTCGACGTCGAGAACGACACCTTCACCGTGCACAACCCGACCGCCCTGGGCGCCGAGCCCCGGATGCCGGTCCTGGTCGCCGCGCTGGGCCCGGTGATGCTGCAGATCGCCGGTGAGCTCGCCGACGGAACCGTGCTGTGGATGGCCGACGAACGTGCCATCGGCGATCACATCGCGCCGCGGATCACCAAGGCCGCCGACAATGCCGGCCGGCCCGCCCCGCGGATCGTCGCGGGAATCCCAGTGTGCCTGTGCGCCAATTCGGAGGTCGAGGCGGCCAAGGAGCGGGCCAACCGGATCCTGGCCGAGGCCGAGACGTCGCCGAACTATCAGAAGCTGCTGGACCGCGGCGATGCCCGCAACGTCGGTGATCTGTGCGCGGCGGGTGACGAGGACGAGATCCTGCGCCAGTTCCGCCGCTACGCCGACGCCGGCGTGACCGACCTGTCGGTGCGGCTGCTCCCGATCGGTGACACCCGCGACGAGTTGGTGGCCTCCAAGTACCGCACCCGTGAGGTCATCGGCGAATTGGCCTCCCAGGTCAGATGAACGGGCCGCTGGAGGGCATCAAGATCCTCGAGGTCGGCACCATGCTGGCCGGCCCGTACGCCACCATGATGCTGGCCGACCTGGGCGCCGAGGTCACCAAGATCGAGCCACCGACGGGAGACATCTCCCGGCAGGTGTCGGACTCCTACTTCGCCAGTCTCAACCGCGGCAAGCGCAGCGTGTGCCTCGAGCTGGGCACCTCCGAGGGGCAGCAGCGACTCGGTGCGCTGGTCGCGGAATCCCATGCGCTACTGGTGAATCTGAAGCCGTCGGCCATCCGGAAGCTGGGCCTGACATACGACGCCCTGCGCAAGTACAACGACAAGATCGTCTGCGTCGCGTTGACCGGGTTCGGCCTGTACGGCGGTGACGACCCGGCGTTCGACTACGTCGTGCAGGCCGGTACCGGGATCGCGGCGCTGACGGGTGATCCGGCCGGTCCGCCCACGCTGCCCGGCTACTCGTCGGCGGACAACTCCACGGGTCTGACGGCGGCGCTCGGATTGCTGGCGCAGATCGTGTCCGGCCGCGGCGGCCAGGTCGATGTCTGCCTGCGCGACGTGCTGCTCTCCCAGCTCAACTACCACGCCGCGGCGTACCTGAATTCCGGTGTGCAGCCACAGCGCCGACCGTTCGGTGCGCACTCGTTCTACGTTCCGGCGCAACTGTTCCCGACGGCCGACGGCTATCTGGCGCTGTTCATCACGCACGACGGGTTCTGGCGGGCGTTCTCGACGGAAGCCGGGGTGGCGGGCTTCGACACCATGGCCGAACGGTCGGCACGTCGCGATGACGTACTCACGGTGGTGTCCGACGTGCTGGCGACCGATACCGCGGCCAACTGGGAGGCCCGGCTCAAGCCGCTGGGCATCCCGGTGGCCGCCGTGCGCACCCTGGCCGAGGCGCTCGATGCCCTGCCGGAACTCGTTGTCTCGGCCGGGGAGTACCGCCTGGTCGGCAGCAGTATCAAGGTGGACGGCTACACGCCGGACTATCGCCCCCCGCCCGCGCTCGGCGAACACGGCTGAGCGATCACCACGCCGAAACGGACGTTTCGGCGTGGATGTGCGAGTGCACGCCGCCAGAACGTCGATTTCGGGATGGTCAGGTCGGCGCAGCTCCTCGTGTGCGCCGACCGGCTGGTTCGGAGCTCGGAGTCGAGATCGACGAATGGGCGCGCCGCACTCGGCCTTTTCCACCCGAACGTACGTTTCGGCGTGTTTCAGCAGTCGTAGTCGACGTCCACCGAGCAGTCGGGTACACCCTGGCAGGTCAGCACGTAACCCTCGTCGACCTCGTCGTCATCCAGGGCGTCGTTGACCCGCATGGTCGCGGTGCCCTCGGTCAGCTTGGCCATGCAGGTGCCGCAGTTGCCGGCCTCGCAGGAGAACGGCGGCGCCATCCCGGCCCGGCGGGCGGATTCCAGGATGGTCTCACCGGGCTGAGCGGCAATGGTGACCGTCTTGCCGTCCAACCGGATGGTCACCTGTGCCCGCTCGTCGGCGGTCGCCGTCGCGGTGTCGCTGGACGCGGGTGTCGTCATGGGTCAACCTCTCGAATGCGGTGCTCGGCCAGCAGTGGTACGTGTATTCTACCCCAAAGAGAATTCGATTCTCGTCGCGCGATAGTATCTTCTCGATTCTTACATCACCCTGGTCGGGGCGCCGTACCCGAACGCAGCGATCTCGCCGAGGAGGACCAGTGCCCGACCCGGTCGTACTCGCCTTCGAGGACCGCCGATACCGGCGCTCGGAGCTGGACGCCGCGGTCAACGGGTTCTCGGCGGTTCTCGGGCGCGCGGGAGTGCGGCCCGGCGACCGGGTGGCATTGATGTCGTCGAACCGGCCCGAGTTCGTGATCGCCCTCTATGGCATCTGGCGGGCCGGGGCCGCCGTGGTGTTGTTGAGCTCGTCGTGGAAACGCGCCGAACTCGAGCACGCGCTGGCACTCACGGCGCCCACGTACGCCGTGGGCGACCAACCGCTACTGGCCGAGCTGATGCCCATGCTCAGCCTCGATGATCCGATCCCGCCGCAGATCGACCCGGTGGGGCCGGTGCCGCCCCCCGCCGGCGACGCGGTTTTCGTCTTCAGCTCCGGGACCACGGGCCTGCCCAAGGCCGTCCGCCACACCCACGCCTCGTTCGCCGCCGCGGTCGGCCACTGGGGCCGGGCGCTCCAACTCGGGCCCACCGACCGGTTGCAGATCGCCACGCCGCCGTCGCACATCCTCGGTCTGCTCAACATCGCCACCGTCCTCGACCGGGGCGGTTACCTGCGGTTGCACCGGCGCTTCGACATCGACACCCTGTTGCGGCACATCGCGTCCGACCGCATCACCGTCGAGATGGCCGTGGCGCCCATCGCCCTGGCCATCGCGTCGCACCCGGACCTCGAGTCCTTCGACCTCTCGTCGCTGCGCTACATCATGTGGTGCGCCACGCCGGTGACGCCCAGCGTCGCCGAGACCGTCACCCGGCGCGCCGGGGTCACCTGGATGACCGCCTACGGTGCCAGCGAACTACCCGTACTGGCATGCAACGACCTCGAGGGCGGGCGGCTCGACACCGTCGGGCGCGCGCCCGCGGGGGTGCATCTGCGGGTGGTGTCCCTGGAGACCGGTGAGCCGTTGCCGGCCGGGCAGCCGGGAGAGATTCAGGCACAATCGGATTCGGTGATGGCCGAATACCTGCCGTCGGAGGACACCGCGGCAGCGTTCGACGACGGCTGGTACCGGACGGGCGACGTCGGCTACCTCGACGACGACGGCTACCTCCGGATCACCGACCGCACCAAGGAAATGATCAAGGTGCGTGGCTTCCAGGTGGCCCCCGCCGAGGTCGAACGAGTGCTGCTGGGCCATCCCGCGGTCGCCGACTGCGCGGTGTTCGGCATTCCCGATGTCACCGACGGGGAGGCGGTGGTTGCTGCGGTGGCCACCCGGGCGGACGTAATTGCATCCGAACTCGTTGCACTGGTGGAGAATTCGCTGGCCGGCTACAAGCGCCCGCGTGACATTGTTTTCGTCGAGGAGATTCCGCGCCTGCCGTCGGGCAAGGTGCTGCGCCGGGTACTGAAGGAGCGCCATGGATGTACGTCTGACCACTGAGCAACAGCAGTTGCGCGACGCCGCGGCCGATTTGGCCGACGACCTGGGGCCGCGTTCGGTCGCCGCGCTCGAGGACGAGTCGCGGATCGCCCGGCTCGACAAGCAGTTGGCTGCCACCGGGTTTCGTTCGTTGCGGTCCGACGGCGCATCCGGGGTCGAGGTCGCGATCGTGGCCGAGGAGTTCGGCCGGGGCCTGGTCGATGCGGCCTTCCTGGGCCCGGTACTCGCCGACGAGCTGGCCCGCCACGTCGGCACCGACGCGTCCGACGCCACCGTCGCCGTCGGCGCGCAGGCCTTCGATGCCCGCGGCGCCGCGCGCGCACTGGCGCTCACCGACAACGTCGTCACGGCCGCCGCACTGGGCGACGCCGTGCCGTCGGCCGATCTGACCCGGGCGCGGGCCGCGCTGGGCCCGGCCGAGACCGTCGGTGAGCTCGACGCTGGAGCGGCACAACGTTGGCGCGCACTGGCATTGGTGATCACCACCGCCGACCTGGTCGGGGTCCAACGGGGAACGCTGGATCTGGCGGTCGAGTACGCCAAGATCCGCGAACAGTACGGGCACACCATTGGCTCCTACCAGGCCGTCGCGCACCTGCTGGCCGAGGCGCTGACCCTCACGGAGGGTTCGGTGAGCATCCTGCGCCACGCCGCGTGGGCCGTCGACGAGCTGCCGCCGGCCGAGGCGGTCCGCGCCGCGCAGGTGGCCAAGGTGTACTGCGCACGCGCCGCCCGCACCGTCTGCGAGACGTCCATCCAGGTGCACGGCGGCATCGGCAACACCTGGGAATGCCTGGCGCACGTCTACCTGCGCCGCGCGCTGACCTCGACCGAACTGTGGCCCGCCGAGTTGGAGGAGATTGATCTTGGACTTTCGTGATTCGGCCGACGAGGCCGCCTTCCGGGAGCGGCTGCGTGACTGGCTTGCATTGCACGCCAAGGAGTTCCCCACATCCGGGGACGAGTACTGGGCCAAGGCCGGGGACTGGCACCGCGCGCTCTACGAAGCCGGGTTCTTCGGGCTGTCCTGGCCCAGGGAGTACGGCGGACAGGAACTCGCGCCGGTCTACGACGTCATCCTCGACGAGGAGCTGGCCCGTGCCGGCGCGCCGCCCCGCCCCAGCCTGGGCTACCTCGTCGTCGGCCTGGGACATCACGGCAGCAAGGAACTCCAGCAGCGGTTCCTGCCGGGCATGATCAACGGGACCGAACGCTGGTGCCAGGGCTTCTCCGAGCCCGGTGCGGGTTCGGACCTGGCGTCGCTGACCACCACCGCCGTCCGGGACGGCGACAACTGGTTGATCAACGGTCACAAGATCTGGACCAGCTACTCCGACATCGCCGACTGGTGCCTGGTGCTGGCCCGCACAGATCCGGAAGCCAAGCGGCACAAGGGTATCTCGGCGTTCATCTGCTCCATGCACCAGCCGGGGATCGAGCAGCGGCCGCTGAAGATGATCAGCGGTATCACCAAAGAGTTCGGTCAGGTCAGCTTCGACAACGCCGTCGTGCCCGCCGAGAACATGGTCGGCGGTCCCGGTGAGGGCTGGCCGCTGGCCATGACGGTGGTCGGCCACGAACGCGAGCCGTCCACGCTGGGCTTCGCCGCCCGGTACGGAAAGCTGGTGCGGCAGATGGCCAAGACGGTGCAACAGCGCGGGGACACCCCCTCGGCGGATCTGGCCTGGGCCGCGGTCGAGGTCGAGATGCTCACCCACCACGTCCGCCGCCGGCTCTCCGAACAGCTCGACGGCATCACGCACAACTCGAACGGCTCGATCGACAAGCTGCTGATGACGTGGGTCGACCAGTCCGTCGGGCACGCCGCCCTCGACGTCGCGGGCACCACGGATCCGGAACTGCTCAGCGCCTACATGTACAGCCGGTCGCAGAGCGTGATGGGCGGTACGTCACAGATCCAGAAGAACATCATCGCCTCACGAATCCTCGGACTGGGAGTGTAACGACATGTACGGCATGCCAACCGAAATCGATGTCCAGGCCGACGGTGCCCTGCGCATCATCACGCTCAATCGGCCCGACGCGCTCAACGCCGTCAACGACCCGCTGCACTGCGGACTGGCCCGGCTGTGGGATGAGCTCAGCGAGGATCAGGATGCGCGGGCCGCGGTGCTCACCGGCGCCGGACGGGCCTTCTCGGCCGGCGGTGACTTCCACTACCTCGACGAGATCCGCCGCGATGATGCGTTGCGCGCCAAGACGATCAAGCACGGGCGCGACCTCGTTCTGGGGATGATCCGGTGCCGCATCCCGGTGATCGCCGCGGTCAACGGCCCGGCCGTCGGACTGGGCTGCAGCCTGGCCGCCCTGTCGGACATCGTCTACATGGCACCCACCGCGCACTTCGCGGACCCGCATGTGTCGGTCGGGCTGGTCGCCGCCGACGGTGGCCCGTTGGTGTGGCCCATGCAGATCAGCTTCCTGCAGGCCAAGGAATTCGCGCTGACCGGCCAGAAGATCAGCGCGCAGCGCGCCCTGGAACTCGGGCTGGCCAACCATGTGGTCGAGGATCCGGTGGCCGAGGCGATCGAGTGCGCCCAGGGCATCCTGAAGCAACCGCAGCAGGCCGTGGAGGCCACCAAGCGGCTGATGAACATTCAGCTGGAGCGCTCGCTCCAGCATTCGCTGGACTATGCGAACCTGTCCGAGTTCGTGTCGTTCGGGACCGCCGACTTCAACAAGATCGTCGACCGCCTGATCGCCAAGAAGTGAGTGATTTCGGTGCGCTGACCGTCGCTGGGCGACGGAGAATGCACCGAAATCCCGATCGGAGGGCATCATGACCCGAGTCAGCGCCGACATCGGCGAACTGATCGTGGCCGCCCGCGCGGGGTCGCAGCGTGCGGCCGGCCGGCTGCTCAGCCTGGTGGAGAGCTCACGCCGCGACGAGGTCCTCTCGGTCATCGCCCCCGCGCCGATCCAGGTGATCGGAGTGACCGGCCCGCCCGGGGCCGGCAAGTCGACGACGGTGGCGGTGCTGGTCGGTGCGTACCGGGCCCGCGGGCTGCGGGTGGCGGTGCTGGCGGTCGACCCGTCCTCGCCCTACAGCGGCGGGGCGCTGCTGGGTGACCGGATCCGGATGGCAGCCCACATCAACGACGCCGACGTGCTGATCCGCTCGGTCGCCGCCCGCGGGCATCTCGGTGGTCTGGCGGCCGCGGTTCCGGCGGCGATCAGGCTGCTGGCGGCGCTGGCCTACGACGTGATCGTGCTCGAGACGGTCGGGGTGGGGCAGTCCGAGATCGAGATCGGTGCCGTCGCGGATCCGACGATCCTGATCCTCAATCCCGGCGCCGGTGACGCGATCCAGGCGGCCAAGGCGGGCCTGCTCGAGGTCGCCGATCTGGTGGTGGTCAACAAGGCCGACCGCGAGGGGGCCGACCAGACCGTCCGCGATCTGCGGGCCGAGACGCATGCGCCGATCCTGAAACTGATTGCGGCCCAAGGGGATGGGATCGACGAGCTGGTGGAGGCGATCGACGCGCACCGGCGATCCGACACTGCGCAGCGCCGGTCGGCCCGCGCCCGGGCGCAGATCCTGTCGCTGGCGCAGAGCCGGTTGCAGCACCATCCGGACCTTGACGCGCTGGCCGTCGCGGTGGCGGCCGGCGACAGTGATCCCTACACCGCGGCGGCCCGGCTGCTGGCGCCCCCGTCAGCCGAGTGAGGCGACGATCTGTGGCAGATCGGCGGTGGTCCGGATCCCCGGTGCCGCCGCGCACACCGCGGCCACGGCGTTGACGGCCCGGTTGGCGGTATAGGCAGGGGAGACCTCGGCCATGCGCTCGAGGGGGACAGGCATCCGCAGGTCGATCTCGAGGGGCGCGTCGCCGGCGACCGAGATGTGCCAACCGGTCTCGTTCAGCGCCCAGTCCTGCGTGAGTTCGCGGGTGCAGTACCAGTTGGCGCGGAACCGCAGCAGTGGCCGGCCGTTGCGGCTGCCGGTGATGGTGACCCGTTGCGCGCCAACACTTCCCGCTGGCAGGTGACCGGCGGCGATCTCGATGTCGCGCCGGGTGGTGGCAAATTCGCCGACGGCCGTGACCGAATCCAGCGGCAGGCCCAGGGTGTCGGCCAGTTGTCGCAGCGACGGCCCGAAGCTGTTCTTCAGGTACTCGGCCCGGAACTCCTCGAACGTGCCCGCCGGCTTGCCGAAGCCCATCACGTCGAACAGCAGCTCCGGTGAATTGCGTTGCGACAGATCGGCATACTCGTCGATGGCGAGGTGGTCGAGCCGGCGCTGGATCGACGACAGCGTCAGCGGCACGGCCTCGGTGATGAACCCGGGGCTCGACCCCGTGCTGTGGACGGAGGTGCTGCCGGCGGCGCAGGCCTTCTCGACGGCGTCGCGTACCGCGGCGTCCATCCCCGCCGGGTGATGGAACTGGCCCGCCGTGGTGACGACGTTGCAGCCCGCGGACAGTAACCGGCACACCACGTCGATGTCGGCGAAGTTCGGCATGTAGAGCACGCAGTCGGGTGCCAGTGCGACGATGTCGTCGACGCTGTCGGTGGCGATCACCCCGGTGGGCTCGGTGCCGCAGAGTTCGCCCGCGTCGCGGCCGGCCTTGTCGGCGCCGTGCACGTAGACGCCGGCCAGGTGCAGGCTGTGATGATCGATCAACGCACGCAGCGCGTAGCTGCCGATGGTTCCGGTGGACCACTGCACCACGCGGTATCCGTTGGTCGACATCCATTCCCTCACTTCCGGGTACGGACCGGCGTTTTCTGCGTCCAGGAGAGGCCGGCCGTGGGCACCGGAGCGGGCCGGGTCAGCAACGAGTGTAAGGGGAGTTCTGGCGATGCGAGAACGTGGTTCTGCGGTTTGGGGCGCTAGCTGACGGCGAATCCGTGGGCGCAGAAACCCCAGACTTCCTCGGCTGTGATCGGATGCACACTGTCGTCATCGGGTGGCGCGCTGGATTGCGCCGTGAACATGACGGTCTGCATCGTCATCGCGGCGATCCGCCGGGGGTTGACCCCGGGGCGCAGCGCACCCGCCGATTCGGCTTCGTCCATCAGTTCGGTGAACAACACGATCAGCGGTGCGTGCGCGATCCGGACCTCGGTCGGATGGGAGATGAGCAACTGTGGGGCGAAGTCGGTGAACAGCGGCCGTTTGGCGGCGGGATCCGGCCGAGAAAGCTCGAATAGCAACTCAATTGCCACTTTGAGGCGATCGAGCGGATCCGACTGTCCGGCGGTGGCCGCCCGGATCTGGTCGGCCGCACGGCTCAGCGCGTCCTCGAACAGGGCCAGCAGTAGTTCGTGCTTGCCGTCGAACTGGAGATAGAAACTGCGCAGCGATTGCCGTGACCGGTCCACGACTTCCTGGACGGTGAAGTCGGTGCTGCCCTTCTCGGTGATGATGGCCTGGGCGGCATCCAGGAAGCGCTGCACGCGTTGGGCCGCGCGCAGCTTGGCGGTTTTGATCGACCGCTCGACGGCCCGCTGCTTCCAGGCGGGCTCTTCGCTGGGGCTGCTCACCAGGACCCGATTTTGCGGGGCCGAGGCAGGGTGTCGCGATTTGACATGCACGAACTGTACCGGAGAACGGAAAGGCATTGGGCCACTACGTGCCCAGGATTGGCACTTTTTTGAGATTATTACTTCCTCCGACCGAGAATGGTATTCTCCAATGACGCCAACGGGCCGCCTGGGTCCCGTGTCGGCTTTCGCCGGCCGTAATTGACGTCCCACGACGCGTATGAGGTGACTGGATGCTGCTGGAGTTGGATTCCGATCAACGGTTGTGGCGCGATACGGCGCGTGACGTGCTGGCGAAGGAATGCCCGGCATCGTTCGTGCGCAGCGTTGCCGAGGACCGGACCGGCTCGGTGGATACCACTCCGTTGTGGCGCAACTGGATCGCACAGGGCTGGACCGAACTCACCGAACCCGGTGAAACCGTCGAGCTCGGCATCCTGATCGAGGAACTCGGCCGGGCCACCGATCCGACGCCGCTGCTGGCCACCCTGACGCAGTTCAACCCGCTGGTGCCCGGCCACGCCGATCCGGCGCGCAGCGGCGCGGCCGTCTACGACGGGATCACCGCCGCGCGGTCCGGTGCCGGGTGGGTGCTCGACGGTACGGCTCGCCACGTCCTCGACGGCGATCGGGCCGAACGGCTTGCGGTGGTCACTCCCGCCGGTGTGTTTCTCGTTGACGCCGAACAGGTTTCGTCTCGACGCGTGCCGGTGTTCGACCCGGTGATGCACGTCGCCGAGGTGACGCTCGACGGTCTCGAGGTCAGCCACGCCAGCCAGGTTGCCGGAGCTGATGTGGCGGGGGGCCGGGACGTCGCGCTGACCGGCATGGCCCTGACCATGGTGGGCGCCTGCCAGCGGGTGCTCGACCTGGTGCTCGAACACGTCCGGGATCGGCAGCAGTTCGGTGTGGCGATCGGTTCCTTCCAGGCCGTGCAGCACAAGGCCGCTGATATGCACGTGGCGATCGAACGGGCCCGTGCGCTGTCCTACTTCGCGGCGCTGACCATCGCCGACGACGACCCGCGGCGCCGGCTGGCCTCGGCGATGGCCAAGGCCGCGGCCGGGGAGTGCCAGTCGCTGGTGTTCAAACACGGCGTGCAGTTGTTCGGTGCCATGGGTTTCACCTGGGAGAACGATGTCCAGTTCGCGCTCAAGCGCGCCAAGGCCGGCGAGCTGATGCTCGGTGGGGCCGCCGAACACCGGGCCGTCATCACCGACACCACGCTGGCGGGACGAAGCCAGTGCAGCTGACATTCGACGCCGAGGTCGAGGCCTTCCGCGCCGACTTCATCGCGTTCCTGGACGAACACCTGCCCGATCCGGCGGTGACGGCGCAGCGTTCACGCTCGACGGCCGACATCCCGGAGTGGGCCCGGGACTGGCAGCGAGCGATGTTCGACAACGGCTGGCTGCTGCCCGGCAATCCGCCGGAGTTCGGCGGCCGCAACGCGTCGATCCTGCAGCAGTACGTCCATCGCGACGAGCTGTCCAAGCGGCGCATCTACCAGAGTTTCAACCCGCAGGGGCTCGGCATCATCGCCGCCTCGCTGCTGTCGTTCGGCACCGATGAGCAGAAGCAGCGCTGGGCGGTGCCGATCCTGCGCGCCGAGATCACCGCGGCGCTCGGGATGAGCGAACCCGGTGCCGGCTCGGATCTTGCGTCGCTGCGGACTTCCGCGGTTCTGGAGGACGATCACTTCGTCGTCAACGGACAGAAGGTGTGGACGTCGGGCGCGCACCACGCCGACGTCATCCTGACGTTCGTGCGCACGGACCCGGATGCACCCAAGCACAAGGGGATCAGCGTCCTGGTCATCCCGACGGACACCCCGGGCGTCGTGCGCCGGCCGTTCGCCTCGATCTGCGGGCACGACGATCTGGATTTCAACGAGGTCTTCTTCACCGATGTGCGGGTGCCCAAGGAGAACCTGGTCGGTCCGCTCAACGGCGGCTGGGGTGTGGCCAACGGTTCGCTGGGCCATGAGCGCACGCTGCTGTGGCTGAGCTACGCCGACTGGCTCGAGCAACTCGTCAACGACTTCACCCCGGTGACGGCACTGGACCGTGACCGGTACGCCACTTTGGTCATGGATACCTACGCGTTGCGCGCGCTCGGCTCGATCGCGCTGTCCCGCGAGGCCCGCGGTGAGCAGGACGTGCCGGCGTTGTCGGTCCTGAAACTCTTTGGCTCCGAGGCGTTTCAGGATTCGGTCGGGTTCGCGCTGGAGTCCGCGGGCGCCGATGGGCTGGCGCACCCCGCGTCGACGGCGCCGTTCGCACCGTTCGGTGAGGACGCGACGAGCACCAGCTGGTTCGAACGCTTCGCGCGCAGCTTCGGCGGCACCATCGCCGGCGGGACCTCGGAGATCCAGCGCGGCATCATCGCCCAGCGCGTCCTCGGCCTCCCGCGCGCCTGACCCTATTTCCGCGAGTGTGCATGTCGCTGCACGACACGCCGACGCTGGGCGGACTTTTGCGCATCTTCGCCACACCTAAGTAGGCCGACGGCCGAGCACGTCCAAATTGCAGTGGCGTTCTACTGCACCCGCCTGTGGTGGCCGGGCTGAGGATTCCCCCGAGAGTGGCGGTGACACCACCGCCTGACGGTCGACACACCAGGGGGCATTCGTGACGCACGATCGCAGGACGGCCACCTCGAGCGCCGTCACATCTGCCGGTGACACGTCGGTCCTTCGATGACGCGATCCGTCGACATCGCGGCGCTGCCACCCGTACCGGACAGCCCGCTGCCCTATCGACGCCGGCTCAACGCCATCAGGGCCTACTCCACCGGCGCGGAGGTTCTGCGGGACGCCGGCGGTTCGGTGACCAGATGCTGGCTGGCGCCCCGCTGGGTCATGCCACCGGTGGCCGTCGTCACCTCACCGCAGGGTGCTCGCGATGTCCTCGGCCGCACCGACGGCCGCATCGAAAAAGCGCTGCCGATATATGACGAACTTCGCCGGGTGATCGGCGGGAACGTGTTCGTCTTCCGACAGGCTGCGTGGCTGCCGCGCCGGCGGGCGCTCCAGCCCGTTTTCACCAAACATCACGTCACACAGTTCTCGGGACACATGGCCGCGGCTGCGGAGCAGATGTGCCTTCGGTGGCCGGATAACTACGAGATCGACCTGGCCGCCGAATGCCGGAAGCTGACGCTCAGAGCGCTGGGTCACTCCGTCCTGGGCGTCGACCTCGGTGACCGCGCTGCTGCTGTCGAGCATGCGATCGGGAGTGCGCTGAAATACTGTGCGGATCGAGCATGGCGGCCGCTCCGAGCCCCGTCCTGGCTCCCCACTCCGGCGCGCCGGCGAGCACGCAAGGCCAACCTGGAGGTACATCGACTGGCCGCGGAGATCCTCCGAACCTGTCGTGCGGACCCGACGGTAGATGCCCCCCTGGTTCGTACCCTGATCGGCGCCGTTGATCCTGATTCGGGAAAGATGCTGTCGGACAAGGAAATCTGCGATGAACTGGTCCTGTTCATCCTGGCCGGGCATGACACCACCTCGACCACCCTGACCTACGCATTCTGGGCGTTGGGGCGCCACCCCGAGATACAGGAGCGCGTTGCCGCCGAGGTCGCGGCGCTGGGGCAGCACCCACTGACGCCGGCGGATGTCGCGCAGCTGCCCTACACCGTCCAAGTCCTGAACGAATCGCTGCGGCTCTGCCCGCCGGGCGCATCGAACCCGCGAATGGTGATGGCCGACGTCGACATCGACGGCTATCGGGTGGAGTCCGGCACAGTGGCCATGGTCGGCATCTATGCAATGCACCGTGATCCGGCACTCTGGGACAACGCGCTGCAGTTCGAGGCCCTTGGAGTTCTGCGGGCTGAATCGATCAGGGTCGTGACCGCTGGCAGTTCCTGCCGTTCGGCGGTGGGCCGCGCAGCTGCATGGGTGACCACTTCGCCATGTTGGAGGCGACCTTGGCGCTGGCAACCACCATCCGTGAGTTAGAGATCTCTTCCCTCTCAGAAGAATTCCCACTCGCGCTGCCATTCACGATGGTCGCCGAAGGTCCCATCCGTGCCCGCGTACAGCGCCGGTCCACTGCGAAGACATCGTCATGAGGCGCCTCCCAGTGGTGTCCGCCGAGGCCGTCGGACGACCGTTGTACGGGCTCGGCGGGTTCGTGGGCATGACACTGGACACGTTGGTGATGATGTTCAGACGCCCGTTCGCTTGGCGTGAGCTGATCTTGCAAACATGGTTCGTCACAAGGGTTTCGATCCTCCCGACGCTATTGCTGGCGGTGCCGTTCACAGTACTGACCGTCTTCACGTTCAACGTCCTGCTGGTCGAGTTCGGTGCCGCCGACTTCTCCGGCAGTGGGGCCGCATTCGGAGCGGTGACGCAGATCGGGCCGATCGTCACGGTGCTCGTTGTCGCCGGTGCGGGGGCGACCGCGATGTGTGCCGACTTGGGCGCGCGCACGATTCGCGAAGAACTCGATGCTCTGAAAGTGATGGGCGTGAACCCCATTCAGGCGCTGGTGGTACCACGTGTCCTGGCGGCGACCGTAGTTGCTCTGTTCCTGTCCTCGTTGGTCATTCTGGTCGGCATTGCCGGCGGGTTCATGTTCTCGGTGTTCTTGCAGCACGTCACACCGGGCGCGTTCGTCGGCGGGTTGACGTTGCTCACAGGCCTCTACGACGTCGTCATTTCGCTCATCAAGGCCACGCTGTTCGGTCTGACCGCCGGACTGATCGCGTGCTACATGGGGACATCGGTGGGCGGTGGACCCGCGGGAGTGGGCAACGCTGTCAATGAGACGGTCGTGTTCTCGTTCATGGCGCTGTTCCTCATCAACATCGTGGTGACCGCCGTCGGTGTCAAGGTCACACTGTGAGCGGGGCCCCAGCATTGGCGCAACGCCCACCCGACGGTCTGATGACATCGTTGGCCGAATGGCATGCGTGGTGGACGCGCCTCGGTGAACAGGCGCAATTCTACTGCAGGACAATCGGATCGATGGGCGACGCGTTCGCCAACTACAGAATCGAACTCGTGCGACTGGTGGCGCAGATGAGCCTGGGTACCGGAACCCTGGCGGTCATCGGTGGCACCGTGGTGATCGTGGGATTCCTGACGATCTCCACGGGCGCGCTGGTGGCCGTTCAGGGCTACAACGAATTCTCCCAGGTCGGCGTCGAGGCACTGACTGGTTTCGCGTCGGCCTACTTCAACGTCCGGCTGATCGCGCCACTGACTGCGGCCATCGCGATGGCCGCGACCATCGGCGCCGGTGCCACCGCGCAACTCGGTGCCATGCGGATCAACGAGGAGATCGACGCCCTCGAAGTGATGGGCATCCGCTCCGTCGCCTACCTGGCGTCAACCCGGGTCCTGGCTGGCGTCGTCGTGGTGGTGCCGCTCTATTGCGTGGCGGTGCTGATGTCGTTCCTGGCGGCCCGAGTGGGCACCACCGCCATCTATGGACAGTCCACCGGCGTGTACGACCACTATTTCCGTACCTTCCTCCAGCCGACGGACCTGATCTGGTCCTTCGTTCAGGCGAGTACGACTGCCCTGGTCATCATGCTCGTGCACACCTACTACGGATTCACCGCCAGCGGAGGGCCGGCGGGTGTTGGTGAGGCGGTCGGCCGGGCCACCCGTGCGTCGCTGGTGTCGGCGGTGTTCGTGACCCTGTTGGTGACATTGGCGGTGTACGGCCAGTCCGGCAACTTCAACCTGGCGGGGTAGCGACGTGACAAGGCGGCACGGGCAGTCCAGGATTCATCCCGACTGGTGGGCGGCGCTCCTGGTCGTTGTCCTCGTCGCGGTGACGCTACTGGCTGGTGCACAGTTCTCCGGGTCATTCCATTCCTATGTGCCGGTGACACTCTTCTCGGAACGGGCCGGTCTGGTGATGGAGGCCGGTGCCAAGGTCAAGATGCGCGGTGTTCAGGTCGGTCGGGTGGCCCAGGTCGCCGGCGGTGATGATCCGGTCAGCCTCCAGCTGGACATCGACCCTGATGTGATCCGGTACATCCCCGCCAATGTGCAGGCACGCATCGCGGCGACGACGGTGTTCGGTGCCAAGTATGTCGATCTGATCTACCCGAGCCACCCGAGTCCGCAACCGTTGCGGGGAGGGGAGGTGCTCACCGCGCAGAACGTGACCGCCGAGGTCAACACGGTGTTCCAGAATCTCGTGGGAGTGATCGATCACCTTGACCCGCAGAAGCTCAACGCGATCCTGTCGGCGATCGCCGAAGGCGTCCGAGGTCAGGGCGAACGTATCGGCGAAGCCACCACGGCCGCCGATGAAGTACTGCGAGAGCTCAACTCCCGCAGTGACAGCATTCGGGCCGACTGGCGCGCACTCGGGAATTCGAGCGAGGCCTACAGCGCCGCCGCGTCGGATCTGATCGCGTTCCTGGACGCCGCAAGCACCACCAGCACCACCCTGACCGGGCACTCCGCCGATCTGGATTCGTTGTTGCTCAACGTATCTGGCTTTGCGTACTCGGGCATCGGCCTGCTGGGACAGAGCAAGGACAATCTGGTCCGCGCCATCGACGTCCTGGCGCCGACGACCGGTCTGCTGATGGAGTACAACCCCGAGCTGACGTGTTTGATCCTGGGCGGCAAGGTGGTCCTCGACAAGAGTCCGATGGCCGGAAGCAATGGAAAGTCCATCATTGTCGACGCGGCCCTGCTGTTGGGTGACGATCCCTACCGCTACCCCGAAAATCTGCCGATCAACGGTGCCAAGGGCGGCCCGGGCGGAAAGCCGGGTTGCGGCTCGCTGCCCGACGTGGCGGACAACTGGCCGGTGCGAAGGTTGATCGCCAACACCGGATTTGGAACCGGGCTGGACAACCGTCCTAATCCCGGCATCGGTTTCCCCGGCTACGCCGATTACCTGCCGGTGACCCGAGCGTTGCCGGAGCCGCCGATAATCCGCAATCCGGGGGGGCCGGCGCCGGGACCGATCCCGCCGCCGGGATCGCCGCCGTACGGCGCCCCAATGGGCATTCCGGGCGGCGCACCGTGAAGAACCGGTTGTCGGGTGCCGCGTGGCGGCTGGCCGTATTCCTGGTGGTCGGTCTGCTGGGCATGTTCGCACTGGTCTCGATCTTCGCGCAGCTGCGGTTCGGGGACGCTCCGACCTATCGCGCGGTGTTCAGCAATATCTCGGGGCTGAAGAACGGGGATTTCGTGCGCATCGCCGGTGTCGAGGTCGGCAAGGTCAACGCGATCTCGATCCGGCCCGACAATGGCATCCTGGTGGAATTCAGCGCCGAGCGATCGGCGCCGCTGACCCAGGGCGTGCGGGCGGTCGTCCGCTACGACAACCTCATCGGGGGACGCTATCTGGCGCTGGAGGAAGGTGTCGGATCGGTCCGCCGGCTGGAGCCGGGCGATACCATCCCGTTGGGCCAGACGGCGCCCGCCCTGGATCTGGACGCCCTGATCGGCGGCTTCCGGCCGCTGTTCCGGAGCCTCGACCCGGATCAGGTGAACAAGCTCACCGGTCAACTCATTTCGGCCTTCCAGGGACAGGGCGCCACCATTGGGTCCTTCCTTAACCAGACCGCGGCCCTGACCCATACGCTGGCCGACCGCGATCAGCTCATCGGTCAGGTGATCGTGAATCTGGATACCGTATTGGGTTCGCTGGGAGACCAGAATGATCAATTCGCCCGGGCTGTCGATTCGGTATCCGAGTTGGTCAGAGGTCTCGCGGCGCGCAAGCAGGATCTGAGCGCCGCCCTGGCCTATACCGATGCCGCGTCGGGAACGATCGCCGATCTGTTGTCCCAGGCCCGGCCACCGCTGCAGAAGGTGATTCGAGAAACAGACCGAACGGCGGGAATTGTTGTGGCAGATCATGATTACTTCGACGATCTGCTGAAGACACTGCCCGACTCCTATCGGATCATGGCGAGGCAGGGTATCTACGGCGACTTCTTCAGCTTCTATCTCTGCGATCTGGTGCTCAAGGTGAATGGCAAGGGTGGCCAACCCGTCTTCGTCAAGTTGGCGGGTCAGGACACCGGGAGGTGTACGCCGAAATGAGGTCATTCCAGGAACGGAACCGCTACGTCCTCGGTGGCGTCGGAGCGGTGGTTGTCGTTGCCGTCGTGTTGTTGGCCCTCAACTACGATCGGCTGCCGCTGGTCTCCGGGCAGAGGTCCTACTCGGCATTCTTCGCAGAGGCCGGCGGACTGACCGCCGGTGCGGCAGTGCAGGTTTCGGGGTTCGAGGTCGGCGAGGTCGGCAGCATCGTCCTTGACGGCGCGCGGGTGCTGGTCAGCTTCGAGGTCGACAACAAGGTCCGTCTCGGCGATCGCACCGAAGCGGCGATCAGGACCAAGAGCCTGCTCGGATCGAAGGTCCTCGAACTGACACCGCGCGGTGCCGATGAGCAGTCCGGGCCGATACCCGTGGAGAGGACCACGTCGCCCTACCAGCTGCCCGTCGCGCTCGGAGACCTCACGGCGCAGATCAGCGGGCTCGACACCGGTCAACTCTCGGGATCGCTGTCGACGCTCGCAGATACCTTCCGGGACACCCCGCCCGATCTCCAGGTAGCGGTGGCCGGAGTTACCCGGTTCTCCGAGACACTCGACAAACGTGACACGCAGTTGCGCAATCTCCTGACCAACGCCGAGAAGGCGACAACCATCCTCGCGGACCGCACGGGACGGATCGTCGGACTGATCCATGACAGCAATGCGCTCCTGGTGGCGCTGCAGGCCCAGAGCGCCGAATTGGACCAGATCGCACGCCATATCACCGATGTGAGCACTCAGGTCGAAGGTTTCATCGCGGAGAACCGCGACACATTCAAACCGGCACTCGACAAGCTGAACGCGGTCCTGACCATCGTGGACAACCGCAAAGTGCAAGTCCAACAATCGATCAGCGGGTTCTCGAAGTATCTTCTCTCGCTCTCGGAGTCGTTGGCGTCCGGACCTTTCTTCAAGGCCTACCTCGTCAACCTGCTACCTGGCCAGTTCATCCAGCCGTTCGTGGACGCAGCCTTCTCCGATCTGGGTCTGGATCCGCATGTGCTGCTGCCCTCGCAGCGCACCGACCCGCAGATCGGACAGCCGGGGACGCCGGCACTGCCGGTGCCCTTTCCCAGGACCGGGCAGGGCGGAGGCCCCAATCTGACTCTGCCCGATGCGATTACCGGCCGGCCGGGTGATGCCCGGTACCCGTACCGCGAACCACTGCCCGCACCGGCGCCGGGTGGGCCGCCGCCGGGACCGCCGGCGGCAGCCCCCACATCGGAGTCCGGACAGTGAACGCCGGCAGAGCCACTGTCCGCATGGCTGTCGCAGCTGTTCTGGTCGTTGCCCTCATCGCTGGCCTGGTCACGGCGACCCGGCCGGCCCCGATTGCCAACCGCACCAATGTGACCGCCTACTTCGACAACAGCAACGGTTTGTTCGTCGGCGACGACGTGCGAATCCTCGGAGTGCCGGTTGGTTCTGTCACGACGATCGAACCGCAGCCTTCGCGCGTGAAGGTCACCTTCTGGCTGGACGGCAGATACAAGGTGCCGGCGGAAGCCAAGGCGGTCATCCTGTCGCCCTCCCTGGTGACTGCGCGCGCGATTCAACCGACCCCGGCGTACACCAGCGGATTGGCGTTGTCCGACGGCGCGGTGATTCCCCGGGAGCGCACGGCGGTACCGGTGGAGTGGGACGATGTCCGTGTCCAACTGCAGCGCCTGACCGAGACGCTGCAACCCGCCCCCTCGGACGGGGTGAGCCCGCTGGGGGCGCTGATCAACACCGCGGCAGACAACCTGCGCGGTCAGGGTGCGAACATTCGCGCCACGGTGATCGGTCTGTCGCAGGCGATCTCTGCGTTGGGAGATCACAGCACGAACCTGTTCGGGACCGTCCGGAACCTGTCAATCCTGGTGACTGCCCTGCAGGACAGTTCGGAATTGATGCGGCAACTCAATCAGAACCTGGCGTCGATCACGGGTCTGTTCGCCAACGATCCCGACGAGATCGAGAACGCCGTCCGTAACCTCGACGACGTCCTTGGCGGTGTGCGTGACTTCGTCTCCCAGAACCGGGAGTCGGTCGGGACTACCTCCGACAAGTTGGCATCGGTGTCACGGGCCCTCACCGACAGCCTCGATGACATCGAACAACTGCTGCATGTCACACCGACAGCTCTGCAGAATTTCGTCAGCATCTATCAGCCTGCGCAGGGCACGCTCAGCGGCGCTCTTTCGATCAACAATCTGAGTGATCCGATCAGTTTCATCTGCGGGGGGGTGCAGGCGGCGGCACGTTTGGGCGCCGAGCAGTCGGCCAAGCTGTGCGTGCAATACCTGGCGCCGATCGTCAAGAATCGCCAGTACAGCTTTCCACCCATCGGCGTGAACCCGATCGTCGGTGCCAGCGCGCGCCCCAACGAGGTCACGTACAGCGAGGACTGGATGCGTCCGGATCACGGGTTGTCCGAGCAGTCCCCGGCGGATGCGCAGCCACCCGCCGAGGTGCGCAGCACCGACCCCGCGGCAGGGCTCGCCGGAATGCTGGTGCCCCCGGGAGGCGGAAGGTGAAAGATATTGTGCACCAGTCATATATATGCCGGATCTTGGCGATCATGGTGACGGCCGGGTTGCTGTCGGCTGGGTGTGGCTGGCGTGGGCTGAACTCGCTGCAGTTGCCGGGTACGGAAGGAAAGCAGCCGGGCGCGTTCACGATCCAGGCCCAATTGCCCGATGTGAGCAACATCCAGCAGAACTCGCGTGTCCGGGTCGGTGACGTGAACGTCGGTAACGTGACGAAGATCGAACGGCAGGGGTGGCACGCGTTGGTCACCATGGTGCTCAACGGCAACGTGGACCTGCCGGAGAACGCGACCGTGGCAGTCGGTCAGACCAGCCTGTTGGGTTCGTTGCACCTCGAGCTCGCCGCACCGGTCGCAGTTCCCGCCGAGGGCAGGCTGCACGACGGATCGGTGATCCCGTTGTCGGCGGGAGGCGCGTATCCGTCGACGGAGCAGACGTTAGCGGCCGTTTCCCTACTGCTCAACAACGGTGGAGTTGGTCAGATCCAGGACATCACAAGGACTTTCAGCACCGCGTTCGCCGGTCGAGAGAACGATCTGCGCAGCTTGATCGTCGAACTGGACAAGTTCATCGGCTACACGAACCAGCAGACCGGCGACATCATCGGTGCCACCGAGAGGTTGAACAGCTTCGTCGGGCAGTTGGCCGGCCAGAAGCCGATCGTGGACAGGGCCCTGGAAGCCATCCCGGATGCACTGGCACTCCTTCAGGATGAGCGGGCCGACTTCGTCGATGCCGTCGATCAATTGGGCAAGTTCAGTGCACTGGCGGCAGATTCGGTGAACCAGACCAAGGCCACACTGGTGCATGAACTCGAGGACATCGGACCGGTGCTGCAATCGCTGGCCGACGCCGGGCCGGCGCTTACCCGTTCCCTGAGCTTCTTCAGTGTCTATCCGTACGTCAAGGAGATGCTGCCGAAGTGGGTTCGGGGTGATTACGCGAACCTGACAGCTGTCATCGACCTCACACTGAACCGGCTGGATTCGTCGTTCTTCACCGGAACTCGATTCGAGGGACACCTCACCAACGTCGAGATGCAGTGGGGCCGCACTATCGGACAACTGCCCAGCCCGTACACCGTGGGCAACCCACTGGTGGTTCCTTATCGTCTGGATCAGGGGCGATAAATGATCCTGACCAAGCGAACCCTGTTCCAGATCGCGTTCTTCGTGGTGATAACCGTGGTCAGCGGAACGATCATGATCTTCGACTACATGGGCCTGCCGAACCTGATTTTCGGGTCTGGCCACTACACGGTGACGGTTCAGTTACCTGCCGCGGCCGGCCTGTACGAGACCGCGAACGTGACCTATCGCGGCACGGAAGTCGGCCGCGTACGAAAAGTGCACCTTTCCGATACCGGGGTGGACGCGGTTCTGTCGTTGAGGTCGGGAATCGACATTCCCGGCGACGTGGACGCCCAGGTGCACAGTCAGTCCGCGGTGGGCGAGCAGTTCGTGGCGCTGATACCGCGTGGCCCGGATGGACCACCGTTGCGCGACGGCGACGTAATCCCGTTGAGCCGCAGCGCAGTTCCGCCCGATATCGGCGAAATGCTGGATGCGGTGAACACCGGTCTCACGGCCATCCCGGACGACGATCTGAGGACCGTCGTCGACGAGAGTTACACCGCGGTGGGTGGCCTGGGCCCGGAGATCGCCCGACTGGTCAAAGGATCAACGACGCTGGCGCTGGACGCCCGCCGCAACCTGGATGCGTTGATGTTGTTGATCGACAACGCAGGACCGGTTTTGGAATCTCAGTCGGACAGCGCGGATTCGCTGCGGGCGTGGGCGGCCAATCTCGCGTCGATCACCCGTCAGTTGAAGACCGAGGACTCCGCGGTGGCCGGTGTGCTGGAGAAGGGGCCAGCTGCCGCCGACGCGGCGCGCCAACTGTTCGATAGGATGGACGTCACGCTTCCCGTGGTATTGGCGAATTTGGTGAGCGTGGGCCAAGTTGCGATCACCTACCAGCCGAACATCGAACAGATCCTGGTCCTGGCGCCCCCGACGGTCGAGGTGGTTCAGGGCTCGGCGCTGACAAATCGGAATGCCACCGGCCCGTACCGGGGCGCGTTCCTGAGCTTCAACCTGAACATCAACCTGCCGCCGGCGTGCACCACCGGATTCCTGCCGGCCGCGCAGGTGCGCGTTCCTAGCCTGACCGACTACCCGGAACGGCCGGCCGGTGATCTGTACTGCCGGGTGCCGCAGGACGCGATGTTCAATGTGCGCGGCGCCCGTAACCTGCCGTGTGAAACCCGGCCCGGCAAGCGGGCCCCGACGGTCAAGATGTGCGAGAGCGACGAGAACTATGTGCCGCTCAACGACGGCTACAACTGGAAGGGTGACCCCAACGCGACGCTGACCGGACAGTCTGTGCCACAACCACCTCCGGGCACGCCGGGTTCCACGGCGACACCCCCTGCCGCTGCCGCTCCGGACTCGCCGAACGTGGCAAGCGCCGTCTACGACCCGGCCACGGGACGGTATGTCGGGCCGGACGGGAACGTGTATGTCCAGAGTGACCTTGCTCCCGGGAGTACGGGCGGCCGGACATGGCAGTCCATGCTGTTGCCGCCGGAATCGCGCTGAGCCGGCCGACGGGAGCTACAGTTCGGCGAGGCGGGGGACCGACTTGCGGGCGCGGAGCCCGGCGCCGGCCTTGCGACTCAATTCCCGTGAGCTGCCCAGCAATCCATCCAGCACCAGGGCGCGTTCGACGTGCACATGCAGGTCGTGTTCGTCGGTGAAGCCGATACCGCCGAGTACCTGCTGACAGTGCTTGGCGGCCAGCAGCGCGGCCTTGCCGGCGGCGGCCTTGGCCAGCATCGCGGTCAGGTCCGGGGACTCCGAGGACGGCAGGCTCAGCGTCGCCTCGGCGCCCTCGATGGCCACCAGGGTCTCGGCCAGCCGGTGCCGGACCGCCTGGAACGACGCGATCGGCTTGCCGAACTGCACCCGGTCCAGCGCATGCTGGCGGGCCAGCGCCAGCATCGCGCGTGCCGAACCGACCAGCCACCAGCCCACGGCCTTTCGGGCTTCACCCATCCGCATCAGCTCACCGTCGGGGACGATGTGCAGCGGCAGACCGCCCAGCGTCGGGTGGTCGACGGGCGTGCGGCTCCACACCACCCAGTTGCCGCCGGTGTAGGGCACCGGCGGGGTGCCACCCGGTTCTGCGCCGATGGTCTCGAGTAGCACGTCATTGAGAACCGAAGCGTGCGAACCCGTTTCGCCCAGCAACCGGAACACCAGCGGGATCGCGAGATCCGGCACCTCGGAGAGCATGTCGGCCCACCCGAGGTCGGCCAGCGCTGCGTCGAGCTCCGGTCCCGAGGCCGACAGCATCGCCTTGCGCAGTCCGTCCTCGAGCAGTTCGAGGGAATCGGCATCCAAGCTGGTCATGTCATTCCTTACCGAGGTCCAGCAGACGGCGGGCGATGATGTTGCGCTGAACCTCGGCGGTGCCGCCGTAGATGGTGGCCGCGCGGGAGTACAAGTACTCGGTCCGCCACGGGCCGTCCTCGAGTTCGATCACACCCGGCATGAGACTGCGTGCGGTGTCGTAGAGGAGCTGCTCGGCGCCGGCCAGCAGCACCTTGTCGACCGAGGTGTCCGGGCCCAGCTTGTGGCCGGCGGCCAGCCGGTGCTGGGTCGCTCGGGACCGGCAGCGCAGCGTGTGCAGCGCCAGATACACGTCGCCGAGTTGATCGTCGATGGCGGCGCCCTGGATCGCGGTCTCGCGGACCAGATCGTCGAATCTCGAGTACAGGTAGGCGATCCGCTGCCAGAAGCACGTCGAGCGTTCATAGGGCAGCAGGTCCATGGCCAGCTGCCAGCCGTCGCCCGGCTTGCCCAGCATGCGGGAACCGTCGACCACGACGTCGTCGAAGTACACCTCGCAGAATTCGTCGACGCCGTGCATGGTGTGCAGCGGACGGACGGTGATTCCGGGGGAATCCACGTCGACGAAGAACGCCGTGATGGCTTGATGATTCGGCGTCGAGGCATCGCCGGTGCGGGTCAACAGGATGCACCGGTGGGAATACTGCGCGAAGCTGGTCCACACCTTCTGGCCATTAATGATCCAGCGCTCGCCGTCCTGCACCGCGCGCGTCGTGAGCGAGGCCAGGTCGCTGCCGGAGCCGGGCTCGGAGAACCCCTGGCACCACTGCTCGGCACCCGAGAGCAGCTTGGGCACCATCTCGGCGGCGAGTTCGGTTGGCGCGTAGTCGATCATCGTCGGAGTGAGAACTTCGAGCATCGAATACGGGCCGGGCTCGGCCAGCCGGCGACCGACGATCTCCTCGCCGACGATGGCCCGCAGGATGTCCGGGCCGCCGAGTCCGCCGGCGTGTTCGGGCCAGCCGTACCGGCCCCAGTCGGCGTCGTAGAGCGCCTTCTGGACGCGGGCGAACTGATGCATGTGACCGGCCAGGGACTCCGTGGCATCGTCTTCCGGTGCGGTCAGATCATTCTCGTCCAGCCAGGCCCGCAACGCCTTCCGGAACTCGGCGGGTTCATGCAGATTCGTCATCCGGCTTCGGGCCTGCCGATCGCGTGCGGACGCCCGTGGTCGTGATCTCCACTGCGCCGGATGAACGTCATGGCACGGGTTTTCAGCCGCCAGCCGTCCGCGGTGCGCAGGTAGGTGTCGCGGTAGTAGCCGATGCGCATGTCGTGCTTGGAATGCTCGATGAAGCACAGCGGCTGGGTGCCGCTGGCCTCATCGGCGCCCTCGACCAGATCGACGAGCGCGGTGCCGGTCATGAACAGACCCTTGGGCGCGGCGTCGACGAGCACGGGGAAGCGGTTGAGCGTGTAGGTGTCGCCGAACGCACTGTAGGTGCCGTCCGGCGTGAAAACACTGACCAGTCCGTCGACGTCACCCTGGGTGATGGTGACCGCGTACTTGGCCAGCAGCTGCTGGATCTCGACGAGATCATCGGTCCGTGTTGGCGTCATTCCTGAAAACCTTTCCGCCCTTCATTACAAAGTTAACACGCTGTGTAACGGTGATGTCCTCGAGCGGGTCACCCGGCACGGCGATGATATCGGCCAGCTGGCCCTCGGCAAGACGTCCCCGGTCGGTGACGTTGATCAGGTCGGCGGCCACCGTGGTGGCCGCGCGCAGGACCGCCGCGGGCGGCATGCCCCACTCGACCAGGGTGACGAGTTCGTCGGCGTTCCGACCGTGCGGGATGGCCGGTGCATCGGTGCCGACGGCGATCTTGACCCCGGCCTCGTAGGCGGCCTTGATCGACGTCTCGGCCTTGGGGAACATCTGGGCGGCCTTGTCCTGCAACACCTTCGGCGCCTTCGAAACGTCCATCGCCTGCGCCAGCCGGCGGGTGGTCACCAGGAAGCGGTCGTTGTCGACCATCATCTGGATGGCCTCGTCGTCCATCAAGAACCCGTGCTCGATGCAGTCGATGCCGCACGCGACGGCGTGCTTGACGGCCTCGGCGCCGTGGGTGTGGGCGGCGACCCGCAGTCCGCGCCGGTGCGCCTCGTCGACGATGACGCGCAACTCCTCGTCCGAATAGTGTTGGGCGCCGGCCTCTCCGGTGAGCGACATGACGCCGCCCGAGCAACAGACCTTGATCAGCTGGGCGCCGTGCTTGATCTGGTAACGCACCGCCTTGCGGATCTCGTCGACCCCGTTGGCGATGCCCTCCTCGATGGTCAGCTCGAGCACGCCGGGCATGAACGCGGCGAACATGGTGGGATCCAGGTGCCCGCCGGTGGGGGTGATCGCGTGTCCGGCGGGCACGATGCGCGGCCCGTCGATCCACCCGGCGTCGATCGCCTTGCCCAGCGCCACATCCAGCAGGTAGCCGCCGGTCTTGACGAACAGCCCGAGGTTGCGAACGGTGGTGAACCCGGCGCGCAGGGTGCGACGGGCATTGCCGACGGCGCGCAGCACCCGGGTGGGCGGATCGTCCTGGACCTGGGACAACCCGGGGTTCTCGCCCCGACCGCCCATCAGGAGGTTGACCTCCATGTCCATCAGGCCGGGCAGCAGGATCGCGTCGCCGAGATCCAGAATCTCGCCCTCGGGCTCTCCGCCGATACCCACGATCCGGTCGTCCTCGACACGGACGATGCCGGGGCGAATGATCTCCCCGGCATCGACGTCAAGCAGTCCAGCTGCTTTCAAGAAGATCAACTCAGACCACCGGCTCCCTCACGATTTCGACCCAGGCCGCGCCGCTGTCGAGCACGCGGGGCTGCTTCCAGACCTCGACCGGGAAGCTGACCATCACCACCGATTGCATCAGATGCATCAGGCGCTTGGCGTCATCGGGCATGTCGTGCAACGGGAATCGCGCGTCGAGGTACACCATGACGTCCTCGAGCCGGGTCATCCCGACGTCGTAGAGGTCCTGCATCTCCTCCATGGACGAGGCCAGCCGCTTGGCGTAGCGCTCGGGCTCGGTGGCCAGGATCCAGTCGCTGAACCGCTCGAGGTCCGCGAATTCGGCCGGCAGCAGTCGGGTATCGGTATCAGACATTCGCTTCTTCTTTCTCGTCCGGCTTGCTCACGTGGCTGTAGGGGACGCCTTCGCCCGCCTTGAACGCATCGACGTACTTGTGCGCGGTGTGGTGCAGGTGGCGGAGCAGGATCTCCTGGTCGCACAGCGGGAAGTCGGTGACCGCCCGGGTGCCGATCTGGGTCTGGGTGGCCTCCAACGTGTTGGCGTCCTGCAGCGCGTACTCCTTGAAGGTCACCGCCGCCAGCTCCTGGGAGAGCCGTTGACGGGTGTTCTTCGGCGGCACGAAGTACAGGTTCGCCTCGAAGATATGCGAGTCCACGCCGGTGGGCCAGTAGTTGTAGGTCAGGTACCAGCCCGGGACCCACAGCAGCAGGGTCCAGTTCGGGAAGAACTCGAAAGAGTCCTGGCCCCAGGTCTTCTGGCGGGCCGGGTTGACGGCCGGCGGCAGTTCGTCGGGCAGGATGCCCTTGATGTCGGGACGGTCCCACGGCCCGAACAGACCCGAGTGCAGGATGCGCTCGATCGGCTTGACCATGTTGAGGTCCTTGGGCGGGCTCATGCCACCCCAGGACGAGATCATCGAGTGCTGGTCCTTGATGTCGTAGTGCAGCGCCTCGAAGCCGACCTTGGCGAGCTTCTCGGCCTCCTCCTTGGTCGCCTGCTTCATGTGCAGGATCGGGGCGTGGTAGAACTCGACGAACGCGTCGATGAACAGCTTCCAGTTCGAGTTGACCGTGGCGCGGTAGCTGTAGACCTCGGTCATCTCATGGAACGGGTAGCCCTTCAGCCCCTTGCCGAATTCGCCCATGGAATCCTCGAGCGACTCGGCGTCGTCGTCGAAATTGACGAAGATGAAGCCCTCCCAGACCTCGCAGCGCACCGGCTTGAGCGGGTAGTCGGCCTTGTCGACGTCGAAGAACTCGTCCTCCTGCTGGATGAACGTCAGATCGCCATTCTGTGCGTACCGCCAGGCGTGGTACTTGCACGTGAACTGACGGCAGCTGCCGGAGACCTCTTCGCCCGGGTAGTCGTTCCACACCAGCTTGTTGCCGCGGTGCCGGCACAGGTTGTAGAAGGCGCGCACGACGCCCTCTTTGTCCTTGTTGACGATGATCGACGTGCCCGGGCCCACGGACGGCATCTCGCGGGTGAAGTAGCTGCCGGCCTTGGGCAGCCGTTCGACGCGTCCGACGTGCAGCCAGGTCTTGCGGAAGATGGCCTGCTGCTCGAGTTTCCACTGTTCGGGATCGATCGAGTCGGTGTAGTCCACGGGTGCGGTGCCGAGTTCGGGCCAGTTCTCGGTCCAACTGCCCGCTTGGGGCTTCGGGAAGTGCGCCATGTGTCGTTCCGTTCTCTAGTGGTGTTCGAGCTGTACTGCCAGAGCTGTGGTTCGTGGGGGCCTTCGCGGGGACCCGTAGTCGCTGTGACGCCCCGGCCCTCTCGATGGTGAGAATCATATTCTCATATCCGGATAACAGATTTCCAGAAACTTGCCGATTGGTCAACGTCGCCGGTCCGGAAAAGTTCGGTGGACGCCGCGGCCGAACGGGCGCGGCCTGCGAAAACCCGCGCCCAACTGCGGTGAAAGCGTCGGCGGATATTGATTCTCACACTGAGAGAAGCTAGTTTCGCTATTGCGAGAACGTTGTGGGGACTACGTGGCAAACCGCCTCCGGCCGCGTACGGTCTGCTGTACGAGGACTCCACGGTGGCAGCTCCAGGACGGAAGGGATACAGGCATGAACAAGGACGACATGATCCTGATCAGCGTCGATGACCACATCATCGAGCCGCCGGACATGTTCAAGAACCACCTCCCGGAGAAGTACAAGAACGAGGCGCCGCGGCTCGTGCACAATCCCGACGGCTCGGACACCTGGCAGTTCCGCGACACCGTCATCCCCAACGTCGCGCTCAACGCGGTCGCCGGCCGGCCCAAGGAGGAGTACGGACTCGAGCCACAGGGTCTCGACGAGATCCGCAAGGGCTGCTACGACGCCGCCGAACGCGTCAAGGACATGAGCGCCGGCGGCGTGCTGGCCACCATGAACTTCCCGTCGTTCCCGGGCTTCGCCGCCCGGCTGTTCGCCACCGACGACAGCGAATTCTCGATGGCGCTGGTGCAGGCCTACAACGACTGGCACATCGACGAGTGGTGCGCGAGCCAGCCCGGCCGTTTCATCCCGATGGCGCTGCCGGCGATCTGGGATCCCGAGCTGTGCGCCCAGGAGATTCGCCGGGTGTCGGAGAAGGGCGTGCACTCGCTGACCTTCACCGAGAACCCGTCGACCCTGGGATACCCGTCGTTCCACGACGTGAACTACTGGAAGCCGATGTGGGATGCGTTGGTGGACACCGAAACCGTGATGAACGTGCACATCGGATCGTCGGGCAAGCTGGCCATCACGGCGCCGGACGCCCCGATGGATGTGATGATCACGCTGCAGCCGATGAACATCGTGCAGGCCGCCGCGGACCTCCTCTGGTCGGCGCCCATCAAGCAGTACCCGACCCTGAAGATCGCCCTGAGCGAGGGCGGCACCGGGTGGATCCCCTACTTCCTCGACCGTGTCGACCGGACCTACGAGATGCACTCGACGTGGACCCATCAGGACTTCGGCGGCAAGCTGCCCAGCGAGGTCTTCCGTGAGCACTTCATGACCTGCTTCATCTCCGATCCCGTCGGGGTGAAGAACCGGGAGATGATCGGCGTCGACAACATCTGTTGGGAAATGGATTATCCCCATTCGGATTCCATGTGGCCCGGTGCGCCCGAAGAACTCCACGCGGTGTTCGAGACCTACGACGTCCCCGACGACGAGATCAACAAGATCACCCACGAGAACGCGATGAAGCTCTACCACTTCGAGCCGTTCAAGCACATCCCCAGGGATCAGTGCACCGTGGGGGCGCTGCGCAAGACCGTGGAGGGCCACGACGTGTCCATCCAGGCGTTGAGCCACAAGGACAAGGTTGGCACCACGTTCGCCGATTTCGCTGCCAGCGCGACGGAGATATCCGGCGCCCGGTAGCAGCCACCACGCAGGCGGACGCCGACGCAGAAGTAGTGCGCCGGCGCGCCGCGGTGCCCGGCGACGGGTGCAGTAAAAGATAGGAAGACGGAAAACATGTCTGGTGGAATGAGTTTCGAACTCTCCGAGGATCAGGAACTGATCCGCAAGTCGGTGGCCGAGCTGTGCGGCCGGTTCGACGACCACTACTGGATGGAGAAGGATCAGAACCACGAGTTCCCCCAGGAGTTCTACGACGCCATCGCCACGGGCGGCTGGCTGGGCATGACCATCCCGGAGGAGTACGGCGGCCACGGTCTGGGCATCACCGAGGCCACCCTGCTGCTCGAGGAGGTGTCCCGCTCGGGCGCGGCGATGAACGGCGCCAGCGCGATCCACCTGTCCATCTTCGGGATGCAGCCGGTGGTCAAACACGGCTCTGAGGAACTCAAGTCCGCCACTCTGCCCCGGATCGTCAATGGCGACCTGCACGTGTGCTTCGGCGTCACCGAACCGGGTGCGGGACTGGACACTTCGCGCATCACCACCTTCGCCAAGCGGGAGGGTGACAGCTACCGGGTCAACGGCCGCAAGGTGTGGATCTCCAAGGCGCTGGAGTCCGAGAAGATCCTGCTGCTCACCCGGACCGAATCCCCCGAGGACCTGGAGCGGCGCGGCGCCAAGAAGACCGACGGCATGACGCTGTTCCTGACGGACCTGGACCGCGACCACGTCGACATCCGGCCGATCAAGAAGATGGGCCGGAATGCCGTCAGCTCCAACGAGGTGTTCATCGACGATCTGATCGTTCCCGTCGAACACCGCGTCGGCGAGGAGGGCCACGGTTTCAAGTACATCCTCGACGGGCTGAACCCCGAACGGATGCTGATCGCCGCCGAGGCGCTCGGCATCGGACGGGTCGCGTTGGAGAAGGCGGTGAAGTACGGCAACGAGCGTGTCGTGTTCAACCGGCCGATCGGCATGAACCAGGGATTGCAGTTCCCGCTCGCCGACTCGCTGGCCCGCCTCGATGCCGCCGAACTGGTGCTGCGCAAGGCCACCTGGCTCTACGACAACGGCAAACCCTGTGGGCGCGAGGCCAACACGGCCAAGTACCTGTGCGCCGACGCCGGCTTCGGCGCGGCCGACCGGGCGCTGCAGCTGCACGGCGGGATGGGCTATTCCGAGGAGTACCACGTGTCGCGCTACTTCCGTGAGTCCCGGCTGATGAAGATCGCCCCGGTCAGTCAGGAGATGATCCTGAACTTCCTCGGCGAGCATGTCCTGGGTATGCCCCGCAGCTACTGATGACGCAATCCGGTTCGGCGCCACTGGCGGGCGTCACCATCGTGGCCATGGAGCAGGCGGTCTCCGCACCCATGTGTACGCGGGTGCTGGCCGACTTCGGCGCACGCGTGATCAAGATCGAGAACCCCAAGGGCGGGGACTTCGCTCGCGACTACGACGACGTCGTGAACGGCCCGGGCGGTCTGGCCGCGCACTTCGTCTGGGCCAACCGCGGCAAGGAGTCGGTCACCCTGGACCTGAAGTCCGAGGCCGGCATGGACATCCTGCATCGCCTGCTCGACGGTGCAGATGCGTTGGTGTCCAACCTCGCTCCGGGCGCGACGGCGCGGATGGGCCTGGGGCCCGAGGATCTGCGCCGGCGCCACCCCAATGTGATCGGGCTCGAGATCGACGGGTACGGCCCCGGGGGTCCGCTGTCGCACAAGCGCGCCTACGACCTACTGGTCCAGGCCGAGTCCGGCACCTGCGCGGCCACCGGTTACCCCGGCATGCCCGCCAAACCCGGTCCGCCCGTTGCCGATATCTCGACCGGGTTGTATTCCGCACTGTCGATCATGGCGCTGCTGCTCGGCCGGGCCCGGGGTGTCATGCAGGGACCCATGCCCGATGTCGCGGTCAGCCTGTTCGACACCATGACCGACATCATGGGCTACCAGCTCACCTACACCCAGCACTCCGGGATCGACCAGGAGCCGCTGGGCATGAGTTCGCCGGCGGTGGCGCCGTACGGTGCGTTCGGCACCCGGGACGGCCAGACGGTGGTGCTCGGCACCACCAACGATCGGGAGTGGCAGCGGGTGGCCCGCGAGATCATCGATCGTCCGGACCTGGCCGACGACGCGCGCTACGCCACCAACCCCGACCGCTGCGAACATCGCGACGAGCTCAACGCGGCCATCGAAAGCTGGTGTGCCCAACACGATCTGGTCGATATCCAGAAGATCGCCGATGCCGCGGGCATCGGTAACTCCCGGTACAACCTCCCCAGCGAGGTGATCGCGCACCCGCACCTGCAGGCCCGTGACCGCTGGCGCCCGGTGCAGACCCCCCGGGGTGAGATCTCGGCACTGCGGCCGCCGCCGGTGATCGCCGGATTCGAACAGCCCATGGGTGCGGTGCCCGGCCTCGGCGAACATACCGACAAGGTGCTCACCGAACTCGGCCTGAGCCACGATGACATCGCGGTCCTGCGGAGTCAGGGCGCCATCGGGTCGTCCTATCAACGATCGGAGTAATGGATGCGGGAGACAGTGATCGTCGGTGCGGTGCGCACCCCGATCGGCAAGCGCAACGGCGGACTGGCCGAACAGCACGCCGCGGATCTGTCCGCCGTCGTGCTCGACGAACTGGCGACGCGCACCGGCCTGAACCCCGCCATCGTCGACGACGTGGTGTGGGGCTGTGTTTCGCAGGTGGGCGACCAGTCCTCGAACATCGGCCGGTATTCGGTGCTGGCCGCCGGCTGGCCCGAACACGTTCCCGGTACCACGGTCAACCGGGCGTGCGGCTCGAGTCAGCAGGCCCTGGACTTCGCGGTGCACGCGGTGATGTCCGGTCAGCAGGACGTCGTGGTGGCCGGCGGTGTCGAGGTGATGAGCCGGGTTCCGCTGGGCGCGGCCCGGGCAACCGGGATGCCGTACGGCCCGAAAGCGCTGGCCCGCTATGACGGGTTCGAGTTCAACCAGGGCACCGGGGCCGAAATGATCTGTGAGAAGTGGGGTTTCGACCGCACCCAGGTCGACGAATACGCCGCCCGCTCGCACGAGCTGGCCGCCGCCGCGCAGGACGCCGGGGCCTTCCGGGATCAGATCGTTCCCGTTGCCACCAGCGGGGGATCGGTCGTGGCCGACGAGGGCATCCGTCGCGGCACCACGGCCGAGAAGCTCGCCGGGTTGAAGCCGTCGTTCCGGGATGACGGAATGATCCACGCGGGCAACGCTTCCCAGATCTCCGATGGGGCCGCCGCTCTGCTGGTGATGACGGCCGAGAAGGCGCGTGAACTCGGAATGACGCCTTTGGTGCGCTACACCGCCGGTGCTGTCACGGGCGCGGATCCGGTGCTGATGCTGACCGGGCCCATTCCGGCGACGGAGAAGGTGCTGCGCCGGGCCGGTCTGGGCATCGGTGATATCGGTGCGTTCGAGGTCAACGAGGCGTTCGCGCCGGTGCCGATGGCGTGGCTGGCCGAGACCGGTGCCGACGCCGCCCGGCTGAATCCGCTCGGAGGCGCGATCGCACTCGGTCACCCGCTGGGTGCCTCCGGCGCGGTCCTGATGACCCGGCTGATCCATCACATGCGCGACAACGGGATCCGCTACGGACTGCAGACCATGTGCGAGGGCGGCGGGACCGCCAACGCCACCATCGTCGAGCTGGTCTGAGAGGTATCACCATGCGCCGCACCCTGTTCACCGAGGACCACGAGGCATTCCGCGAACTGGCCCGGGATTTCATCGAGAAAGAGGTCGTGCCCGCCTACCCGCAGTGGGAAAAGGCCGGCCGGATGCCGCGCGAGGCGTTCGCCAAGCTCGGCGAGACCGGGATCATGGGCATCACGCTGCCCGAGGAGTACGGCGGCGGTGGTCAGCACGACTACCGCTACAACGTCGTCCTGCAGGAGGAGGCGGCCCGCGCACTGGTGACGTTGTCGACGGTGCGCACCCAGCTCGAGGTGATCCTGCCGTACTTCCTGCACTACGCCAACGACGAGCAGCGTCAGCGCTGGTTCCCCGGGCTGGCGGCCGGCACCCTGCTGACGGCCGTGGCCATGACCGAACCCGGTACCGGCTCGGATCTGGCCGGGGTGCGCACCACGGCCCGGCTCGAGGGTGACGAGTACATCCTCAACGGCGCCAAGACGTTCATCACCGGCGGCATGCAGGCCGACCTGGTGATCGTCGTGGCACGCACGTCGACGGATCCGGATAACCGCCGAAAAGGGCTGACGCTCTTGGTGGTCGAGGACGGCATGGCCGGATTCGAGCGTGGCCGTGAGCTCGAGAAGATGGGCTGCAAGGTGCAGGACACGGCCGAGCTGTCGTTCACCGACGTGCGGGTCCCCATCGCCAACCGCCTCGGCGAGGAGGGCGAGGCGTTCTCCTATCTGGGTCACAACCTGGCCCAGGAACGGCTGACCGTCGCCGTCGGCTCGGTGGCCCAGGCCCGGTCGGCGATCGGCGCGGCGATCGAATACACCAAGACCCGCAAGGCTTTCGGGACACCGGTGGCGTCGTTCCAGAACACCAAGTTCGAACTGGCCGCCTGTTCGACGGAGGTCGAGGCCGCGCAGGCGATGCTGGATGCGGCGGTGGCCGAGCACGTCACGGGTGATCTATCCGGGGCGGACGCGGCCCGGGTGAAGCTGTTCTGCACCGAGATGCAGGCCCGGGTGATCGACCGCTGCCTGCAGCTGTTCGGCGGCTACGGCTACATGATGGAATATCCCATCGCGCGGCTCTATACCGACGCCCGGGTGGCCCGGATCTATGCCGGCACCTCCGAGGTGATGAAGATGATCATCGCCAAATCCCTCGGCCTGTAGCCCCCACCACGCCGAAACGTACGTTTCGGAGGAGAAGACCGAGAAGGCGCCACCCAAACGTCGATTTCGGGCGTTGCCGGGTGCGGTCGATGGGATGCTCGTCGGATGGACGTCGGACTGCATGCGCTCGGCATCGGAACGGGAGCCGTTCGTTCGGTGATCGACGCGGTGGCCTCGAGCGCGGAGCGGTCGGGGTTCGCCACCCTGTGGGCGGGTGAACACGTGGTGATGGTGGACCGGCCGGATTCGCGCTACCCGTATTCCGACGACGGCCGGATCGCCGTGCCGGCCGACGCCGACTGGCTGGATCCGATGATCGGCCTCGGCTTCGCCGCGGCGGCCACCTCGACGATCCGGATCGCCACCGGCGTTCTCCTGCTGCCCGAGCACAATCCGGTGCTGCTCGCCAAACAGGCCGCCAGTCTCGATGTCCTCAGCGGGGGACGGCTGACGTTGGGTGTGGGTATCGGATGGGCGCGTGAGGAATTCGAGGCACTCGGCGTGCCGTTCGCCCGGCGCGCGGCCCGCACCGCCGAGTACGCGTCGGTCCTGCGGACGCTCTGGCGCGACGACGTCGCGACGTTCCATGGCGAGTTCGTCGACGTCGAGTGTGTCCGGGTCAATCCGAAACCGTTGCGACACAGATCAATACCCATCATTCTCGGCGGCAACGCCGATGTGGCGCTGCGACGGATTGCGCGGTGGGGTGACGGCTGGTACGGGTTCAACCTCGACGATGTGGCCTCGGTGGCAGAGCGCATGGTCGTGCTGCAGCGACTGTGCGAGGAACAGGGGCGGGACAGGTCCGATCTGAGGATCGCGGTCGCGCTGCGGGATCCGCAGCCGCACGACGTGGGAGCGCTGGCCGAACTCGGCGTGGACGAACTGGTGATCGTGGACAGCCCGCCGGCGGATGCCCACCGTGTCGATGAGTGGGTGGCGCGACTGGCTGCCCGCTACATGTAGGCGGTGGAGGATGCCTCAGAACCGTTCTCGCAGTGGACGATCGGCCGGGGTGGCCCGGTAGATGCCTCGGTCGATCAGTCGCGGCACTACCTCGTCGATGAACTCGCGGATGGACTGCGCGCCGGCCGAGAACATCAGGTTGAACCCTCCGACATTGCCGTCGGCGAACCAGGCGGCGAAGTCGTCGACGATGTCGTCGTAGGAGCCGACGAACTTGCGGTGGGTGGCGCCGCCTCGGCCGACGGCCTGCGCGACGACCTCACGGACGGTGACTTCCGGCCGTTCCTGGATCCAGTTGTAGAGGCCCACGTAGTTGCCGAAGGTGCTCTTGATGGTCGCTTCGACATCGGCGGGCGCCGGTAGCGCGGCGGTGGGGAACGGGTCGTTGATGTCGTCGAACGGAACCTCGATGCCGAACTGGCCCAGTGCAAATGGTGCGATCGGTGCCCAGTCGACGTAACTGTCCAGGTCGTGCAACTTCTCCTGCGCCTCCTTGGCCGTCCGGCCGAGGTAGGGGATGAGGCCGGGGATCGCGGGGACCGAGCCGGGAGCGCGTCCCTGGTCGACCAGTGCCTTGTCCAGGGTCTCGCGGTAGGTGGCCGCGCTCTCGCGGGTCGACGAATTGGTGAAGACCATCTCCGCGTGCTTGGCGGCGACCTTGATGCCGGGGCCGGAGCCGCCGGCCTGGGCAATGAGCGGACGGCCCTGGCGGCTGGGTGCGACGTTCAACGGTCCGGTGACCTGGAAGCGGTTGCCGCGGTGGTTGATCGGGCTGGCGAAGTATCGCGTCAGACCGTCCGGGCCCCGGCGCAGTTCGCGGCTGTCCCACAGCGCACGCAGGACGTCGAGGAACTCGTCGGCGCGCTGGTACCGCGCCTCGCGGTCGAGATGCTGGGACAGGTTGTAATTGAGTGCGAAATCGTCGATCACCGAGGTGACCGCGTTGTACCCGGCACGTCCGTCGCTGGCCTGGTCCAACGAGGCCAGTAGCCGGGCCAGGTTGTACGGGTCGTAGAACGTGGTCGATGCCGTGGCGATCAGGCCAACGTGCTTGGTGTGCTGCGAGATTGCGGTCAGCGCGGTGATCGGCTCGGCGGGGCCGCCGTCGAAGGCCGGCGAACCCTGCATGCCCGGGATATCGCCGACGAACAGGGCGGTGAACAAGCCCTCGTCGCCGAACCTGCCGTATTCGAGCAGTCGCTCGAAGGTGCCTCGCTCGGGTATGCCGTGGGCCTGCTCGAACGCATACGCGCCCTGGTGCAGGTTGATGTCGTTGGCCACCAGATTCAGATGCAGAAAACGTCGTTCGGTCATGTTGTTCCCCTTGGATTTTCAGCGCATGGTGGCGTAGAGGGCGTCCGTCATTGCCCGGATGGCGGCGTCGCGGTCCAACGGCCAGCCGTCGACCAGCCAGAGATACATGAACGAATCGACCATCGTGTACATCATCGCGATGGCCAGCCGCAGCTGTTCCGCGGTGGCGCCGGGGATCGCGTCCGTCCGTTTCCAGTCCGCCACGTTGGCCTCCATCGTGGCGCGATGCGCCGCAGCGAATTCCGGATCGGCGGCCCGCGCCTGGTGCAGCGCCATGTACAGCTGCGGCGAGGACGTGTAGAAGTCGACCACCTTCTCGAAGAAGGCCCGGACGGTGGGCCGCCCGGCCCGGCCGCCGCGCGGGGCATCCTCGTCGGACCAGACCGTCATCCGGGTGTTGCGCAGTTCCCGCAGCACCGCGGCCTTGCTGTCGAAGTGCAGGTAGAAGGTCGCACGCCCGATCCCGGCGCGTTGCACGATGTCGTCGACGGTGGTTGCGACGTAGCCGCGCTCGGCGAATGCCTCCAGCGCCGCGGTGGTGATGTGATCCCGGGTGAGCAGCCGATGGCGATCACGCATCGTGAGTTTTGTCGGGGTGGTGGCTGTTTCGGTCACCGTATCGTTACTCCCTCGAGTCGACCCGTCGACCGCCAAGCGCTCAGCATGTCGAAGAAGTCAGTGGGCTTGCCACCGAAATTGCTCGCGAGCATTCCGTGCGGGTTGTCCTTGTCGCCCTCGGAGCTCAGGTAGCTCGGCGTGCAGTCCACGAAGAACGCCTTGGCATCGACCGAGGCCTCGGTCATGGTCAGCTGCCATGCGTTCTCGGCCTCGGCGGTGGCCTCGATGGTGGCCGCGCCGCGTTCGGCCCACTGGCCGACCAGGTAGGCGAAGTGCCGCGCGCGTTCCTCGGCGGTGTGGGTGTAGTTGGGCGAGACCCCGGATTGCGTGTAACCGAGGAAGAAGCAGTTGGGGAAGCCATGGGTCTGCAGCCCATGCAACGTTCGCATGCCCTTGGCCCACTTGTCGCTCAGCCGAACACCGTCGCGACCGGTGATCTCGAATCCGAGCCGGCGGGTGAACTCGGTGCCGACCTCGAAGCCGGTCGCGAAGATCAGCGCGTCGAGTTCGTACTCGACCCCGTCCACGACGGCGGCGGATTCGGTGAACCGTTGCACCCCGCGGCCGTCGGTGTCGACCAGTTCGACATTGTCGCGGTTGAACGTTTCGAGGTATTCGTCGTGGTAGCCCGGGCGTTTGCACATCAGCTTGAACCACGGCTTCAGTGACTCGGCGGTCTTCTCGTCGCGGACGATCCGGCCGATGCGGGCGCGCAGCCGCTCCATCGCCTCGAAGTCGGCCCGGTACAGGAATTCGGCGATCTCATCGGGCGTCATCTCCCTGCCGAGCCGGGCCGTTTCGCGGATCACGGCCGGATCGGTGAGCTCCAGCGCATTGCGGGTCCATCCGTCGTCGGTCAGGTCGAGGTCCAGTTCGACGCCCGCGGTGACCCGGGTGAAGTTCTCCATCCGCTCCCGCTGCCAGCCCGGTTCCAGGCCGGCCGCCCAGGCGGGGTCCGTCGGGCGGTTGCCGCGTTCTGCGACCGAGCTCGGAGTCCGTTGGAACACATACAGTTTCTGTGCCCACTCTCCGAGATGCGGGATGCACTGCAGCGCAGTCGCGCCGGTTCCGATGATGCCGACCCGTTTGTCGGCGAGCCTGCTCAGTCCGCCGGACTCGTCGCCCCCGGTGTATTCGTAGTCCCAGCGGCTGGTGTGGAAGGTGTGGCCGCGGAACTCGTTGATCCCCGGGATCCCCGGTAGTTTCGGGCGGGTCAGCGATCCGGGGGAGACGGCCACCAACGTCGCGGTGAAGTCGTCGCCGCGGTCGGTGCGCACCTCCCAGTGCCCGGCCTCGTCGTTCCACCGCATATTGGTGACGGTGGTCTGCAGCAACGCATTTCGGTACAGCCCGTAGTGCCGGGCGATGGCCTGCAGGTGGCTCCGGATTTCCGGCGCGTGCGCGTATCGTTCCGTCGGCATGTAGCCGAGCTCTTCGAGCAGGGGCAGGTAGATGTAGGACTCGATGTCGCACTGTGCACCCGGGTACCGGTTCCAATACCACGTGCCGCCGAAATCGCCGGCGGTGTCGACGATTCGAATGTCATCGATTCCGGCTTCCTGCAGGCGCGCCGCAGCGATCAGACTGCCCAGGCCGCCGCCGACGATCAGCACCTGCACGTGATCGTGCACCGGATCGCGGTCGACGCGCTGCACGTAGGGGTCGTCGGCGTAGTGCGAGAAGTCGGCGGTGACCTCGACGTACTGATCCACCGCGTCGGGCCGCAGGCGCTTGTTGCGTTCGTGTTCGTATTTCGCGCGGACCCAGTCGGCGTCGTAGCCCTGCGGCTGGGGTCCCGGCGCAGCCTCCTGCGCCGACGCGGCCGTCTCGGACATGTGGTGGAGCTCCTCGCGATCGGGATTTCACTGGACAGAGTGTCTGTTCAACAGATGCTACGTCATTGCACCAGATGTTCGGTACATGCGGCCCGGATTCCGCGCGCCCGGGCGATGGTGCTCAACTGGATGCGTGGAGCTGGCCCTGACCCCGGACACCCGCTGGGACATCCCGTTCGGTGACCTCATCCCGGTCGTCGGGCACAGTGGGTTCACCGCGCTGGGGTGCCCCGCGGCGCGGGCGACCCCGGCGACCCGCCGGGAGTTCACCGGGGCCGGGCTCGTCTGCCATGAGCTGATGGCCCTGATGATCACCGAGGATGCCGAGCGAACGCTGGATTACGCGGGCCGGCTGGCCGCGGCCGCCGCGACGATGTCGAGTCCGTGGGTCACCACGGTGTTCGTCGCCCCACCGACGCCCCGGGTGGCGGCGGTCATCACGCGCTGCGCGGCGATCTTCGCCGACGCCGGCACGGCGATGGCCGTGGAGTTCAGCCCACTGGGCCCTGTTCCCGGCATCGCCGACGGGCTCGAGGTGATGGAGGTGGCGGGTCACGGCGCCCGGCTGTTGGTCGACACGTGGCACTTCACGCGTGGTCCGAGTACCTGGGCGGACCTGGCGCGGCTGCCCGGCGAGAAGATCGCCTACCTGCAGTTCACCGACGTCGCCGCTGCCGGTTCGGCGGACCCCGTGGACGAGACGATGAACCGTCGTCCCCTTCCCGGGGACGGTGTCGCCGACCTGCAACGGTTCGCCGACCAGGTCCGTGACAACGGCTTCGACGGCTACGTCAGTGTCGAGGTGCTCAACGGATCGCTGCGTGCACAACCTGTGCCGGCGGCCGTGTCCGCGCAGTTCGAGGCGGCGGCGCGCTACTGGGGGTGAACCGGGCGCGGGCCCGGCCGGACCTCGTCGAGAGTGACGCTTGCCACATCGCCAGAACTAACCTACTGTACGTTCATTAAGTAGGTTCGTCGCACCGAAGGATTCCCATTACAGTGACCTCTGCCAGGCCCTATGCCGCGCTGCTCGCCAAGGGCGAGGACCGCAAGCAGCGGATTCTCGAGGTCGCGCAGCGGTTGGTGACACGCAACGGCTGGCGCAACACCACGCTTTCGCAGATCGCCAAGGAGGCCGGCGTCTCGGCGGCGGGTCTGCTGCACCACTTCGAATCCAAGGAGCAGCTGCTGCACGCGGTCGTCGACGCCCGGGACGCCGATGACGATGCCCACGCCGACCGCTCCGGGGATCTGCTCGAGGAGATCGCCCGCGCGGGCGAGCGCGCCGAACGTGCACCCGAGCTCGTGGGGACCTACTCGGTGCTGCTCGTCGAGAACCTCATGCCCGACGCCCCTCTGCACGACCGCCTGCTGTCCCGCCAGCAGGCGGCCATTCAGATCGTCACCTCGCTGATTCGGCGGGGCCAGGAATCTGGCCGCTATCGCAACGACTTCGACGCGGCCACCAAGGCCGTGCAAATTGTGTCCCTCGTCAACGGATTGGAAATCTCATGGTTGCTCGATCAATCGGTTCCGCTCAGGGAAGCGCTGAGGGAGTACGCGAACTCGCTGGCGAAGGAGTTCGCCCCGGGCACAACATCATGAGGTACCGCCTGGACGTCGTGGCGCCCACGGTCGTCGAGGCCGTCCGCGCGGCCGGCGGCTGGATGTTCGACCGGGTGATGGCGGGCTGGGATGTGCGGGTCCTGGTGACCGACGGTCACGACGACCGCGCCCTGCAGATCCTCGGTGCCGATGGCGCCGACCTCGAATCGGTGCTGCAGCTGGGAGCCGACGGCGAGCACCCGCACGCCGTCGCAGTGGCCGCCGACCTCTACGGCACCGACAGCAGGATCCGCGACGGGATTCGGCTGGCACTGGAGAGCGGGCAGACCGAGGTCACGCTGTGGGGTGAGAGCCTGCCGGCCGAACTGGAACGCGGCACGGTCGAATCGGTGGAGCACCGCCTGTCGGTGGCCGCCCGCGCGTTCAAGGCCCAGGCCCTGGCCTGTCTGGAAACGGCCGATGCATCGGTGTCGAGCATCGAGATGTTCCGGGCCGGCACTCGGGCCTGCTGTCCCGAGGCTGCCGACCTCCTGCCCGCTAGCTGACCCTCGGACCCGGTGTGAAAACTACCGGGATGGAGCGGAATCCGCGCGTCACGGAGTTCCCATGGAACACGGCTGCAGCACCGGGCGCCAGGGTGTAATCGGGCATCCGGGACAGCACCTGTTCGAGGGCCACCTGGAATTCCAGGCGGGCCAGGTTGGATCCCAGACAGCGATGCACGCCGGCGCCGAAGCCGAGGTGACGGTTCTCGCGGCGGTCGAGTACGCAACGATCGGCGTCGGGGAACTGTGCCGGATCGCGGTTGGCCGACGCGTAGTTGACCTGAACGGATTCGCCCGGGCAGAACGTGTGGCCGCTGAGCTCGACCTCGTGCCGGACCGTGCGCGGGATCCCGTGGATGGAACCGGCGAACCGGATGAACTCCTCCACCGCGCGCGGCAGCAGCTCGGGATCGCCGTTCAGTCGATCGCGCTCCACCGGTTCGGTGGCCAGGTAGTGGAACGCGAATGACAGTGCACTGGCGGTGGTTTCGAGACCCGCCTGCACCAGCAGCATCGCGTTCCCGACGACGTCGCCCAGCGGCAGCGGTTCCCCGTCGATCTCGGCGGAGAGCAGGACGTCGATCATGTCGTCGCGTGGCGGCTGGTCGATTCGGGACGTCACGGCATTGTGCACATGCTGATACAGGCCACCCCAGGCGGCCATCCGGTCTGACTCGGTGGTGCCGTTGAGTGCGGTGTCGGTGAGTTCGATGCACAGGGGGACGTCGTCGACCGGCATCCCGAGCAGGTAGGTGAAGAACACGATGCCGGGCTGCCGCCACGCGACCTGGGCCAGATCCGCCGTGCCGGTCTCGATGAAATCGTCGATCAGCGAATCGGTTTCGGCCTTGATGTCCGATCGCAGCGCCTTCATCCGGGCGGGCGAGAAGTACGGGTTGAGTACCTTGCGCAGCTTCTGCTGACGGGGTGGATCCAGTGTGATGACGAGATCGCCCGCGAGTTGTTCGGAGGCCTCGGGAGTGGGGTTGCTGGAGAAGTTCTCCCAGTCCTGCAGGATCCGGTAGCACTCGTCGTAGCGGACCGCGACCCAGGCTCCGCCGGGGGTGGCGGCCAGGAACGGTGTGTCGGTGTGGGCGAACGGAGCGCGCTCACGCATCACTGTGTACACGTCGTAGAGGAAGTCGGGGTCGTTGAAGTCCGTGTGCCGCAGATCCCAGTTCTCGGCGTGCCGTTCGGGTGCCTGGGTCATGGTGCGCCCTGGTGCGCAGCGGCTTCCCGTGCCTCTCGTTCTTGATGGATACGAACCAGTTCGCGGAATCCGAGCCGGTGGTACTTGGGAATGGGCTGGATACCCCACACGTCCTGGGCGGTGTCCTTGCCCTCGGCACCCTCGGGCGGGCCGAACGCGGGGTAGGGCACCTGGCATTCCAGGGTGTCGTCGGAGTAGCGAACCTTGAGCAGTTCACTGCAGATCTGGGTCAGGCTCAACGTGGGGTAGCCGTAGTAGATGGCCATGAACGGCAGCGTGAAGGCGCCCTCGAGCACCAGGGCCACCAGGCAGACCAGCACGGCGCGCTTGATCCACCTGTGCATGCGGGCGTAGTACGGGGTGGTGCCGGGGGGCAGGTCTTCGGTGAGTTCGGGTGTTGTTGTCATTGTGGTGCTCCTCGGAAGATGTTCAGTCGGAGAAGATTTCGCGATTCACCGTGTGCAGGTACGGGATGGCCAGGAACGGGGTGATGTAGAAGATGTCGTAGAGCCACCAGCCGATCACCGGGAACACCACGCCGGCGTAGCGCACATCGGCGAACATCGTCATGTTGAACACGTAGATGCACCAGATCAGCACACCCATCCAGCAGGTGACGATCATCCACTGGTGTCCCCAGCGCTTCATCTGCAGGAAGCCGATGGCCGCGGCACAGCGCATCGCGAAGACGGTGATGATCATCCCGAACACCATCGACTTCTCACCCGGGCCAGCGGCCCCGCCCACCCACAGTTCGTTGTAGTGCCAGAAGTACCCGGCATCGAACATCGCACCCCAGCCGACCATCAGCACCCGGTTGATCAGGGTGTGGTTGGCCACCAGGTCCAGGGCCCAGCCGAGGCTGTTGAGCATGCCGTCGATCAGTACCAGATAGCCGATCAGGGTGACGATCATCGGTCGCATCGACAGGCCCGAACGGGCTGCCTGCCGTTGCAGCCACACGCCGCGCATGAAGATCGGGAAGCCGATCAGGCCGGGCGCCCACATACCCATCAGTCCGGCGCCGACGATCATCCACTTGTCGGCGCGGCGCTGAGCGAGCCGGGACAGTTCGTCATGGTCCTCCAGGCCGACGGTCACGCCCGAGAGCCGTTTCTTCAGTGGGAGATTCACAGATCCCACCAACCTCGGACGAACGACATATAGAGCTGGATGCCGAACATCACCAGCAGATAGCCGTAGACGACGATCTGCAGCACAATCAGTGCCTTCTTGCGGTTCTTCTCCTGCTGATCGACCATGGTGCTCGACTCCCTCCTAGGTGTCCTGAACCGGGTGCTCGGCGAGACCAGCCGCGGCCACCTCGCGCAGTCCTTCGGTGATGGCGCCGTCACTCGACAGCGGAGTCAGGATGCAGGCCTCGGCGGCCTCGAGCTCCGATGCGCCCGCGGTGATCAATTGCGCGGCGGTGACGAGTACCCGGGTCGACGGGGGTTCGAAGTGGAACACCTCATCGGCGGTGCGGATCGCGGTGGCACAGCCGACCAGTCGACGGGCCGTGACCAGACCCACGCCGCTTTCGGCGACCACCACCTCGGCCTCCTGCTCGGGTGGCAGGTAGTGCATCGGCAGCGTCACGAACCGTTGCCGGAACGAGGGTTTGAGTTCCTTGAGCGAGCTGCGGTAGGCCGGGTTGTAGGAACACACCAGCATGAAGGTGTCCGGTGCGTGCACCACCTCGTCGGCCCGGTCCAGGTATAGCGCGCGGCGATGGTCGGTGAGTGAGTGCAGGATTGCCAGGGAGTCGTGCCGGGCCTCCACCACCTCGTCGAGGTAGCAGATCGCGCCCGCCTTGACCGCTCGTGTCAGCGGGCCGTCGGTCCACACCACATCGCCTCCGGTCACCATGAACCGGCCGACCAGATCGGAACTCGTCAGATCGTCATGACAACTGATGGTGACGACGGGCCGCTGCAGCAGCATGCCCATGTGTTCCACCAGTCGGGTCTTGCCGCACCCGGTGGGCCCGGTCAGCATGACGGGCAGGCGCCGGCGGAAGGCCCGTTCGAACATCCGGACCTCGTTGCCGTTGGCGGAGTAGGTGTCGCCGGAGGTCATGCGCTCACCAGCTCGCGGTGGACGTGCGCGAGAACGCGGGGGAGTTCCTCGACGCGGCGGATCCGTTGGGATCGCTTGGGCCCGAACACCTCCGGAAGGGGATCGACTCTGGTGGGGCCCACGCCGACGTAGTACATGCGCACCCCGGCATCGGCGGCCTCCTCGACGGCATGCGAAGCGTCGGCCCAGGCGTAGCGGCCCTCGTAGCCTTCGTCGGAGATCAGGCCGTCCCCGATGACGATCAGCAGCCGACGTTCGGACGGCTGGTCGAGCAACCGGCTGGTCAGGTGCCGCAGGGGCGCGCCCAGGCGGGTGTAGCCGCCCGCCGACAGGCCGAGGCTGCCGGGCGGGACGAAGCGCCGGTCGGGAAAGTCCTTGAGGCAGTTGACCTCCACCCGGTGGCGGGTGTTGCCGGTGAACACGAAGATACCGTGCTTCTCACGGGCCGAGCTCATCGCGCGGGACAGAGCGTCGGCGCAGGCCAGCTCCAGCCGGAAGATGTGGCCGCCGTGCACTCCCAGCGACGAGCTGCCATCGAGGAGCAGGGCGGTGGTGACGTCCCGCCCGGCGGGCAGCAGTTCGCGGAAGATGCGCGGCTGCACGGCTTCTCCGGTGCTCAGGTCGATGTAGTGCTTCACGTACTGCTCGACGTCGAGATCGCTGCCGTCCTCGAGGCGGCCCTTCATCGCGCGGTGGGTGTTCTCCTCGAACCACTTCCGTACGTCGACGGCTGGGGACGTGGGCTTGCCGTGGACGCCGACATGCGATCGCTCGACGACCGCCACGTGGTCGGGTAGGAAGCTCTGGGTCCACGCATTCCATTCCGGATAGGGGATGCCCGGACGGTGCTCGGGGGTCAGGTCGAGGTCGTTGTCCTGCGGCCGGCTCGGTGGCGGCAGGTTGGTGCTGCGGACGCCGCCGTCACCGCCGACGGGCACGGAATGCGGTCGGGGCAGCCGTTTCTGGTTCGTGGTCCACGGCAGCCGGCCGAACGTCCGGCGCAGCTTGTCGGAGACGCCCTGCCCGGCGGTGTAGGCCCGCGGCAGGCCGCCCAGCAGCGGATCGACGATCAGCGGTTGGCCGGTACGGGCCAGCGCAACGGCATGCTCGAGCATCGTTGCGGCGTCGGTCTCGGGATCGGCAGGCTCCAGATCCGGTAGCAGGCGGTCGATCTCGGGCAGTAGACCCGGCCAGCGCGCCGCGATCCAACCGACCGCGGCACGTGCCTCCACCAGAGCGAGGGCACGCAGTTCTCGGGTGGTCAGTTCGTTGACCCGGTATTCGAGGAGCCGGTCCTTCGACGGTGCACACTGCAGCGCCACACCGCAGGTCAGGGTTCGCCTGGTCCAGTCGCGTTGTGGAGCCGGATGGGGGACGTGCACGGTATCCAGTGCGATGTTCAGCCCGAAGCGCCGGCCGGTTCCACTGACCAGTCGCGCACCGAGGCGCCGACGTTCGCTGAGTGCGACGGCGGTGACGGCGCAGCTGCGTTCCAGCGCCATGGCGTGAGCATCGGGAAGCACGGGCGGCTCAGAACGTGCCGATGTTGGAGAACATCCAGTACCAGAACCAGATGACGAGCGCGGTTCCGCCCCACGCCGCCACATAGCGCAGGATCTCCCAGATCCAGGCCATCTCAATCCTCCTTGGTGTGAAATATGTTCATTGCCAGGTCAATCCGTGAAGATCTCGCGGTTGACCGAATGCAGGTAGGGGATCGCCAGGAACGGGGTGATGTAGAAGATGTCGTAGAGCCACCACCCGACGACGGGCAGCACCACCCCGGCGTAGCGCACATCGGCGAACATCGTCATGTTGAACACGTAGATGCACCAGATGACGATGCCCATCCAGCAGGTCACGATCATCCACTGGTGACCCCACCGTTTCATCTGCAGGAAGCCGATCCCGGCGGCGATCCGCATGGTGAACACGGTCAGGATCATCCCGACCTCCATGGCCTTCTCGCCCGGGGCGCCCGCGCCGCCGACCCAGAGTTCGTTGTAGTGCCAGAAGTACCCGGCGTCGAACATGTTTCCCCAGCCGTTCAACAACACCCGGGCCAGGATCGTGTGGCTGGCGAACACGTCCAGCGCCCATCCGACGGTGTTGATGGCGGCGTCGAGGATGACCAGATAACCGAGCAGGGTGACGAGCATGGGGCGCACCGTCAGTCCGTCGCGCTGTGCCCTGCGCAGCAACCAGATACCGCGCAGGAACAACGGGAGCCCGAAGATGCCGAGTACCGCGGTGCCGATCAGCAGACTCCCGGAGATCAGCCACTTGTCAGCCTGTCGCTGCGCGAGCCGGGAGGCTTCCAGGTGCTCGTCGAGGCCGCTGGCGGCGCGGCCGGCGGCGGGTGCGGACAGACTCACATTGACTGACTATAGTCAACGAAGTCGGGGCGTCAACGAGCGCGAGCCGGCCACCGCTGATCTGTTCAGTGGTGCGTGCGATCCGCACTCGTATTTCGCCGCAGCCCTCGCTGAACAGATCGAGGGAGCAGGCGGCGGTGCTAGGCGACCGGTGCCATGCTGCGCAGGGTGCGGCCCACGTAGTCGGCCAGCAGTTCGTCGCGGTTGGGCCAGTCGTTGGTAGTGATCAGCAGCGCGTAGAACCCGAGCAGGAAGAACACCGAGCTGTTCACCGCATCGACGGTCGGGTCGAGGTCGCCCTGTTCGCGTGCCGCCTCGATCTGCTCGGCGAGCACGATCACGACGGCGTGGTCGTCGACGCCCTCGGTGGGTGGCCGCGTCTGGGAGAAGTGCAGTGCCAGAAAGTCTTTGAACAACAGATCGCCCAGCCGTCGCTCGAGTGCGAGCACCAGACGCACCACCTCGTTCAGCACCGCCTCGAGATCGTGGCCCGCCCTGACGAACTGCCTGAACTGCTTGGCGATGCGTTCCTCCTCGCGGTGCTCGAGTTCGAGCAGCACGTGTTCCTTGGTGGGGAAGTGGAAGAAGAACGTGCCGTGCGCGACGCCCGCGGCGGCGACGATGGCGCCGACATCCGCGGCGACCATGCCGGACCGCTTGAACTCCGCAATGGCCGCGCCCAGCAGCCGCTCGCGGGTCTGTAGCCGCTTGGCCTCCCGGGTCAGGGTCTTCTCGGGCGCAGCCATACCCAGAATGTAGCGGTTACTCCTCGATCGCGATCGCCTGGCGCGGGCACTGCCGGACGGCTTCGCGCACCTTTTCCTCGTTCTCGGGGGTCACCTCGTCGGACAGGACGTGCAGATAGTCCTCGTCGTCGAGGTCGAACACCTCCGGCAGGATCCCCATGCACACCGCGTTGGCCTCGCACAGGCCGAAGTCGACGACGATCTTCTTGCCGCTCATCGGAGCACCCTGACCGGGACGTGGTGGTAACCCGCCACGTTCTGCATGTGCACCTTCTCGAGGCCGTCCCAGATCACCTCGTAGCGGGGCATGAAGTCCAGCAGTCGGTCGAGGGCCACCTGGGTCTCCATCCGGGCCAGCGCCGCGCCCAGACAGCTGTGGATGCCGTACCCGAAGCCCAGGTTCTGCGCCTCGGTGCGGTCCCGGTTGATGTCGAACACCCCGGCGTCGGTGAATGCGCGCGGATCCCGGTTGGCGGCGGCCTTCATGAGGAACACCGGCTTGCCGGCCGGAATGGTGGTGCCGTGCAGGTGCGCTTCCTTCAGCGTGAACCGGACGTTGTAGTGCACCGGTCCGTCGTATCGCAGCATCTCCTCGACCGCCGCCGGGATCTTGCTGCGGTCGTCGAGCAGTTGTTGCCACTGATCCGGGTTCTTGGCGAATGTCACGACGGAACTGCCGACCAGCTTGGTGACGGTCTCGGCCCCGGCACCGCCCAGCAGCGACGTGAAGCCGGCGATCTCGATGTCGTCCAGGCTGCGGGTGCCCCCGTTGTCGTCGGGAACCTCGGCGGCGATCAGCCGGCTGATCATGTCGTCCCGTGGGTCGGCGCGCCGCTCCTGGGCCAGCTTGTAGTAGTACACGCCGGACTCGATGGCCGCCGCCATGCCCGCTTCGGTGTAACCGATGTTGCCGGGCTCACGGGTCAGCGAGGTGTCGATCCAGTGCCGCACCATCTGGCGGTATTCCTCGGGGACGCCGGCCATCCGGGTGATCACCTCGACCGGGAAGGGGCCCGAGAAGTCGGCGACGACGTCGAACCGATCGGGGTTCACCCGGCTGAGGTAGCGGTCGATCTGCTCGTCGACGGTCTCCCGCTGGGCCTCGATGGCGCGCGGCGTGAACGCCTTGTTCACCAGGCTGCGGAACACCCGGTGCTCCGGCGGGTCCATGAAGATGATGGACTTCTGCGGGCCCTCCTCGGAGCGCACCATCGACAGGTCGCAGCCCTTGGTCGACGAATACGTCTCATGGTCCTTGAGCGCCGCGGCGACGTCGGCGTGCCGCGTCAGGGCGTAGAAGTCGTGCTCCTCGTTGTAGTAGACCGGCGCCTCGTCCTGCATCCGGAGGTAGATGTCGTACGGGTCGTTGAAGTACTCGTCGGAGAACGGGTCGAAGGTGACCTTCGGCGACTTCTCGGGGGCGGTCATATGGCTTGCTCCTCCGCGGATGGGGCTGTTGGCGGATAGTTACGGATTTGGCCCGAAATGTAACGCTAGCAGATCTATGGACCGATGGCCTCGAAACGCCACGATTCAGTCCGGTCCGGTGTGCGGGCCCGGCCGACCCGGGTGGCCGATTCAGTGCCCGAGACCGGCGTCGACCAGGGGATCCAACCGGCCGAGACCGACTCCCAGATCGTCGACCGTCCGCCGGACCACCGCAACGTCCTTGCCGATGAACTCGCCGACCGCGCCGATGAAGTTCGCCGTCGACCCCGCTCTGGCGATGTTGCCCATGGCCTTGCTCGCGCCACTGCCGTGGGGCAGTGCAGTCAGCAGGGCGGCCTCGTCGACCCCGAGCCCGGCGCCGAGCCTGGCGGCTTCGGCCACCAGGCCGATCTGCGCGGCGAACAGCGTGTTGTTGATGAGTTTGACCTTCTGACCCGACCCGATGGGACCCAGGTGCTGCACCGGATCGCCGTAGGCCGACAGTGCCGGGCGGGCCCGTTGCACGGCCTCATCGGTTCCGCCGACCCACAGCGTCACCGCACCGGCGGCGATGTCGTGCGGGCCACCGCTCACCGGCGCGTCGACGACGTGCACGCCCCGCGACCGCGCCCGGCCGGCCAGCTCCTCCGCGGTGCGGGGGTTACCGGTGGTGTGCAACACCAGTACCGACCCGCGCGGCATCGCGTCGATCAGTCCGGGAGCGAGCTCCCGAACCTGATCATCGGTGAAGACGCAGAGCACGACGACGTCGGCATCGGTGGCCGTCGCGGCCAGTTCGGCGACCGGGGTGGCACCCAGTTCGGCCACCGCGGCGCGCTTGTCATCCGTGCGCCCCAGCGCGTGCACCCGGTGCCCCGCGGCGACGAGCCGGCGCACCATCGGAGCGCCCATCCGGCCCGCGCCGACGAACCCGATCTTCATGGCCACGGGCCTACGTGGTCGAGGGTGCGCAGAAGTCCGTCCTGGCCGGCGTGTCCGTGTACCGACACGCACGGTCGGCGTCTGGCTTCGCTCACCTCGGGTGGCCCATGTTCTCCAGTGCGGCGTCGGCCGCGTCGAACACCGCCTCCTCGGGGGCGTCGACGGCACCGGCGAGGGCGGCCGCCAGCCGGACGTCCTTCTGCAGCAGGCCGCCCGCGATCGGCGCCAGATTGTCCAACGATCCGCCGAACATCGCGATACTGCCCATCGCCTTGCTGTTGGCCGATCCCCGGGTGACCACCTCGCACATCCGTTCCCGCGAAACACCGAGTGCCTCACCGAGTTTCAGCAGAGTGATGGCACTACCCAGGTTCGCGCTGAACAGCAGGTTGTTCAGGATCTTGGTGACCTGACCGGCGCCCAGCGGCCCGAGATGCACGATCGGGTCGGCGTAGGTCGCGAACACCGGACGGCACCGCTCCACGTCGGCGTCGTCGCCACCGACCATCACCAGCAACTGCTTGGCCTCCACCGCGGGTGCGCCACCGCTGACGGGGGCGTCGATCACCGAAATGCCCTTGGCGGCGGCCTTCTCGCCGACCTCCCGGCAGGTGTCGGGGTGGATGGTGCTGTGGATGACCAGGGTGTCGCCCGCCGACATGTGCGCCAGCAGACCGTCTCCAGAACCACTGCCGTAGGCCAGATCCCGCACGTCGTCATCGCCGACCACGCACAGGCACACCACATCGCTGAGTTCGGCCAGCTGGACCGGGGTGTCGGCGTAATTTGCGCCGGTGTCCTTGTACGGCTCGAGCGATTCCGGGCGCCGGGCCCACAGCGTCGTCGGGTACCCGCCTTCGACGATGGCGCGCGCCATCGGCCCGCCCTGGCTGCCAAGCCCGATGAATCCGACCCGTATCACTTCGCCTCCGTCGTCAAATCTGTGTTCGTCGTGGAATCTGTTGTGGTGGAGAGACATTCGTCCGCGAACGCGAACACGCCGCGGTGGTAGTCCGGCGCCGAGTGGCCCAGGCTCAGGTTGTGCCCGGCGTCCGCCTGGTCGTTGGTGACGAACCGGGGGGTCGCGGTGAACAGTGCCGCGACCTCGGTCACCGCCGCGGGTCCGGTGGACCACACCCGCTCGTGCTCGGCCAGGGTGTAACGCACCGGAATGCCCACGCGGGCAGCTAGTTCCGGCAGATCCCGGCGCCAATTGGACACCAGATCGCCCTCGTAACCCGGCGACACCGGGCCGCCCTTGATCCGCACCGAGTGCGACACCCCGGCGGGGTACAGGTCGGCCGGCTCCCAGAGCAGTTCGCGCAGTCCGGTGGGGATGTTCTCCCGGGAGGCGCCGGCCAGGATCGCCGCGGCGGCATCCTGCTGGCGCAGACCGGTCCCGGAGAATTCCAGCCCCAGCAGATCGCGCCCGCGGTCGTGGGCGGCCATCCGCAGTGCGAGTTCGCTGCCGTTGGAGTGCGCCAGTACGAAGACGCCGGCACCGCGGTCCCGCGACCCCAGCATCGCGTCGATCGCCCGGTAGGTCACCTCGATACGCCTTGGGGTGGAATCGAATTCGTCACCGTAGAGCGCCGAGCTGCCGAAGCCGGGGCGGTCCAGAGCCAGCACGGTGAACCCGTGGCCGGGCGCGGAGCGGACCAGACTGAGCTCCGGATGCCCCGGACAGTCGAAGTAGGCCGCGGTGGTGGCCCCGCCGTGCAGCGCGACGATGACCGCCTTGGGCGTGGTCCCGCCGTCGGCCTCGGCGAGCAGTCCCGACATCGGAATACCGTCGACGACGACCACGCGGGCCTGCGGCACAGCGCTCACGCGGGGTACCTCTGTCCGCGACCGTGCGTGTCGGTTCGCGACACGCCGGGGCATGGCGGACTCTTGCGCACCCTCGCGGTCACTACTCACCTGCTCGCAGCAGCAGCACGCCGCTGGGGGTCAGGCCACCCGAGGAGACGACGGCGACCCGAGCATCGGCGACCTGGCGTTCGCCGCCCTCGCCGCGCAACTGGGTGATGGCTTCGTGGATGAGGCCCATGCCGTGCGTGCGGCCGTGGGACAACTGGCCGCCGTGGGTGTTCAGCGGAATGACGCCGTCGCGGGCGATCGCCGCGCCGCCATCGAGGAAGTCCTTGGCCTCCCCGATGCCGCAGAACCCCAGGGCCTCCAGCCAGGACAGGCAGTTGAAGGTGAACCCGTCGTAGAGCTCGGCCACGTCGACGTCCTTGGGCCGCAACGATGTTCGTGTCCACAGATGCGCCGATTGACCCAGGACCTGCGGTTCGTGGGTCATGGTCGTCTGGTCCCAGTCGGTCCGCTCGATGATCTGGGTGCCCACCGCTTCGACGAACACGGGCTTCTTGGGCCGGTCGCCCACGGTTTCCACGGCCGACACGATGACCGCGATCGCTCCGTCGCAGGGCACGTCGCAGTCGTAGAGGCCGAACGGCGTGGTGATCATCCGCGCCGACAGGTAGTCCTCCATCGTCATCGGATCGCGGTAGATGGCCGTCGGATTCAGCGCCGCGTTGGCGCGCTGGTTCAGCGCGATCCAGCCCAGGGTCTCGCGGGTGGTGCCGTAGCGGTGAAAGTGCCGCTGCGCGTTGAGCGCCAGCGTGTGAGCGGCCGACATCGCGCCGAACGGCATCTGGAAGCTGGTGGTGCGGGCGCCGCCGGGCGGAGAGAGCTTGCCCTCCTTCATCAACTGCTGGAAAGTGGCCTCCCACAGCGTCCGGAAACACAGGACGTGGGTGGCCATGCCGGTGGCCACGGCCATCATCGCCGCGATCACCGATCCGCCCGGGCCGAAGGTGTCCATGCCGCCGTTGATCCACGTCGGCCGAATGCCCAGGGCGCCCTCGAGGGCGGTGCAGCCGCCCTCGCCCATGCCGACAGCGTCCATCGCCGGATACGTGGAGAGCCCGTCGATGTCGGCCAGGGTCAGGCCCGCGTCAGCGATGGCCGCCTCGCATGCCTCGATGGTCAGCGACAGTGGGTTGACCATCAGCCGGCGGCCCATCCTGGATGCGCCGATGCCGGTGATGGCCGAGCGCTCCTCGAACTTGTCCGTGCCGATCATCGGTCGGACGTGCTGGGCGAAGTCCTGCGGCGCGATCTCGTCGTCGGGCAGCGGCCCGGTCTCGGCCGGGGTGGTCGGCCGGAACAGCGGCAGCCAGGTGTCCTCGTTCTGCTCGAAGACCACCTCGACGACGCGGCCCAGTTCAAGCTCGTCGGGGTCACACTCAACGATGTTGGTGGTCAGGCGAACTCGCGAATCCTCCTCGATGGCCACCTGCGCGATGACGTAGGGGGCGGCCAGACCCGGCATGGCGAACCGGTGGTTGACGGTGAACGCCGACAGGACCGCCCGGCCCGACACCGCCCGGACACCCATGTTGTGGCTCTTGCAGTAGCGGCACACCGGCTGCGGCGGATGGATCAGCGATCTGCAGTCGCCGCATTCCTGCAGGCGGAGCTGTCCGTCGGCGCCCGAGGTCCAGAAGAATGCGTTGTCGAAGGTGAGCTGCGGCAGCGGGAGCCGGCTCACCGGGTGAAGCCCCATTCGGCTTCGTTGTTCTCGGTGATCAAGGTGTCCTCGGGATCGGCGGTGTCATGCGGGTCCGGGGGCGGGGCAGTGTCGGGGCGGCGCTCGCCGAGCTCCATGATGGCGTGCACCGGGCAGTCCATGAGGGCGCGCATGACCGCGTCGCGGTCCTGCGGGGGGATGTTGCCGTCGCCCGCGAGCACGGCGTAACCCCAGTCGTCCAGCGGGAAGTAGTCCGGCGCGTGCTTGGCGCAGATGCCGAAGCCGTCGCACAGGGTCCGGTCGAGTTTGACCCGGGGAACGTTGTCGGTCATCCTGCCTCCACCCATACCACCTCGAACGGCCGCTCAGCGGTGAAAACGGTTGTGCCACAGTCCGGGCAGTCGCCCGCCAGATGCCGGGCGACGTCGTCGGGGAATTTCGCCAGCAGACTGGCCGCGATGTTGGTGGCGGCATCCAGCGTCGCGCACGCGCCGCGCCCGCGCAGCACCACCGACCATCGGTCCAACCGTGCCACGTCCTCGGCGGTGGCCGTACCGTCGAGCAGCGCGCCCGCCGCCGCGGCCATCGCGGCGGTGCCGTTGAAGCATGAGCCGCACTGCCCGGCGTTCTCCCGGTCGAAGTAGGCGAGGACCGACGCGGCGACGGCCACCGGACACTCTTCGGTCAACAGCGAGACCGCACCGCAGCCCAGGCCGCTGCCGACGCCGCGCAGCGTTTCGTGGTCCAGCGTCGTGCCCGCCACGTCGGGACCCAGCAGCCCCGCGAAGTAGCCGCCCATCAGTGCGCCGCGCACGCGGTCCGGGGAAATTCCTTGGTTGGCAAGGACTTCAGCCACCGGAACCCCGAAAGGCAACTCGAGGAGAGTGGCCGGACGCCCGCCGCCGGTGATGGTCGCCAGGAAGGTGCCCGGTGAGGCGTCGGTGCCGACGCGGCGGTACTCGGCCGCGCCGTTGCGCTGGATGAACGGCAGGTTGGCCAGCGTCTCGACATTGCTCACCAGCGTGGGCAGCCCGCCCACACCTTCCTCGAACACCCGCGGTGGTTTGTCGGTGGGCTTGGCCGGACCTCCGTTGATGGCCCGCACCGCCGCGCTCTCCTCACCGGCGACGTACCCCGGATCGACGGTGCGGACACTGACCGTCAAGCCGTCCAGTCCGTCGGGGCCGCCGATCTCGGCCAGCGCTGCCTCGATGCTGCGCGCTGCGCCGGCGTCGGAGACGTACACGTGTGCGTGTGCCGCGCCGATGACGCGAGCGGCCAGTCGCAGGCCGTCCAGCACCAGGTGTGGGCGGTGGTGCAGCAGCCAGCGGTCCTTGATCGAGGCCGGTTCGCCCTCCTCGCCGTTGGCGACGATCACGGTGTCCCGCCCGCGTAGCCGGGCGTCCCGCACGGAGCGCAGTTTGATCGACATCGGGAAGGCGGCACCCCCGCGTCCGACCAGCCCAGCCTGGTCGACCTGTGCCAGTAGCGATTCGGGGTCGGTCAGCTCTTGGTATCCCCCGGCGGACCGGTAGTCGGCCAGGCTCTCGGTGGTGTCGACGTCGATGAGCAGCCGGGGGGTCAGGCCGGGCCAGGCGGCCACGGTGAGGTCGGCGTGTGAGGCTGCGGCGTTCATGGCTGACTCCTGCGGTGGCTAGGCTTGCGCGCATGCGAACGACGGTGGTGCGGATCGGCGTGGACCCGGCCGGTCAGCTGTCGGCCGATCAGCTCCATGCCGGGATGGCCGCACTGGCCGCCCCGGTCGGCGAACTGGGCGCCGAACTCATCGACAACAACCTGGCGGCGTTGCCGCCGAAGCGCCGCGAGGTCGAGATCCTGATGACCGGCGCCGATCCGGACCAGCTCCAGGCCCTCGCACTCGAGCTGTGCGCCAAGGCTTTCGGCACTGCGCCGGTACCCGGCGTGTTGACCTTCGTCAGCCACGGCACCGACGAGGACGCCCGCGGCGTGCTCGCGGCGTTCGGCCTGTCCGGTGAGATCGAGCGGCGCCCCGGCGGGGAGGGCTGGGACATCATCACCGTGACGCTGCGCAAGGAGGACCTGACCCGCATCCCGGAGAGCAGGGTGCACACGGCGTTGGAGGCCTCGACCAACTGTGAGGTCCACATCCACACGGTGTGATGGCGTGCGCTTCATCGTTTCAGGAAGTCGAGGATCGCCGGGGCGGCCTGGACCCACGTGTCGAACAGGCAGAACTTCTTGCCGCCGCTGCGCGCGAACGCCTCGCCGGCCCGTTCCCAGGCGTCCTCGGGCCACGGCGGGTCGATCAGCGTGGAATCCTTGATCAGGCAACTGACTTCGAGCGAGGTCCGCTTCGGGTGATCCCAGTCGTTCTCCCCGCCGCGGATGATGAGTGTCGGCACCTTGATGTTGTCGAACATCTCGTCGGGGACGCCGGGGATGGTCTGCCCGGGCTTCGACACGAAGGCGTTCAGCCAGCGCAGCATGACCTTGAGGAATTCGTCCTCGTCGAGTGCCAGCAGGCGCGCCTCGTTGCCAGGATTCTCGGCGATCCGCTCCCGCCATTCCGCGACGTTGAGCAGTCCCTTGATGCCGAGACCGCGGACCGCCAGGATGCTGGGAGTGATGTAGTGCCCGCCGAGGACGAACGATCCGTAGACACCGCCGACGATGTTCCACACCACCAGCTTGGTGACCAGTTCGGGGTAGAGCATGGTGGTGATCATCGAATCGCGGGCCCCGCCGGAGCCGCCGGCGATGACACACGGGCCGAGGCCCAGTTCGGTGATCAGCGTGGCCAACGTCTCTGCCCGCATGTGTGATTCGCTCTGCCCGTAGAACTGCACGTCGGACTTGCCGCAGTTGGGCCGGTCCCACAGCAGCACCCGGTAGCCGCCGTCGACCAGCGCCTGGGCCAGCGGCCGCAGGCCCGGAATGTCCTTGGAGAACCGTCCGCCCGGGGTGAGTGCGATGGTCCGGGCGGGATCGGTTGTCGCGCCCAGAATTTCGTAGACGACGTTGCCGCCGTTGATCTCGATCGACTTCTCGCCAGCCGTGAGCGGCATGTGTGGTGATCTCCTGTGTGTCAAGCCTGAACCAGGACATCGTTGCCGACGACCCGGACCGGGTAGGTGCGGATGCTCCATTCTGGCTTCACCGCCGTGGTACCGGTGGCCAGTTCGAAACCCCACTGGTGCCAGGGGCAGAAGATGTACTCCATGTCGCGCACCATCACCGAATCGCCGGGGACGCTCTCGTCGACGATGTTGCGTCCACGTGGCCGGCCCGAGCACAGCGGTCCGCCCTCGTGCGGGCAGTAGTTGGCGATCGCATAGAAGGCGCCGTTGACGTTGTACACACCGACACCGTGCCGGCCGATGGGCACCAATTTGTGTGTGCCGGGGGGGATTTCGTCAATGGTGGCGACGACGTGTTCGCGGCCCTGGGCCAACCGGGGCTGCTTCTGGCCCGTCGTCGGAATGTTCTCGGTCAACTCAGAACACCCGCACTTGGCCTTCGAGGGCGGGCACGGTGTCGGGGAGGTGGTAGGTGTTGATGCCGTTGCGGAACATGACGGCTTCGCGGGCGTGTTCGGGGAGGTGTTTGACCAGCCAGCGGGGGTCGTCGAAGGTCCAGTGGGGGTAGTCGCTGGAGAAGAGCAGGATTTTTTCGCATTCCATCCACTCGAAGGCCCGCATGAGTTCGGTCTTGTCCTCGGGGTAGTCCAGGGGCTGGGTGGTGAATTTGATGTGGTCCTTGACGTATTCGGAGGGTTTGCGTTTGAGGTTGGTGTGGCCTTTTCGGGCTTCGTAGATGGCGTCCATGCGCCACATCAGGGGCAGGATCCAGGTGAAGGCGTGTTCGACGAAGACGATGCGCAGGGTGGGGAAGCGGTCGAAGAGGCCGTCGAAGATCATGCTCATCACCTGGTTGGCGGCCAGTAGTGAGTAGGTGACCATGAAATCGTGGTTGTAGCTGGGGAACCCGACCGGCGGGATGGGCAACGTCTCGAACTGACCCCGGCCCAGGTGGCAACTCACGGGGATGTCGTACTTGGTGGCCGCGGCCCAGATCGGGTTGTACATCGGGTGGCCCCACGCCGGACGCGGTTCGGCCCGGATCAGGATCTGCGCCATGTACGGGTGCTCGGCCCACTTCTCGATCTCGGCGACCGCCAACGTGGGTTCCTCGATGGCGACACAGATCGATCCGCGCCAGCGCTGGTGCCAGTTGTTGTGCGGATCCAGCCAGTGATTGGCCAGCCACAGATTGATCGCGGTGCAGAAGGCCGCGGTGGCCTCCGGAACACGCGCTTCGCTGTGCGTCGGTTCCAGGATCGCGATGTCGGATCCGGCCTCCATGATCAGCTGCTTGAGCGCCAGATCCGGGTCGCTGCAGGCGAATTCACCGTCGGCGGGGAACGAGTCCACCCGCATGGCGTAGGAGTGCGCGTAGTCGGGTGCGTCGTAGAAGATCGACTCGCCGACCCGGTGACTGCGGAAGTAGTCGGTGCGCCACGGCTCCGGGATGTAGTCGACCAGCTCGCCGCGCCGCGGCGTGGGATGGACGTCGGAATCGACGCAGCGGACCGGGACGCGTTCGGCCGGGGTGACCCGGTCGGTGGCGTTCGTGCTCGCGGTGACCGTCATCGTGAACCTCCTGCGGTGGCCGGGATGGCCGGAACCTCTATCCCGTAGAGCTCGGCGGCGTTGCGCCAGCAGAACTTGTCCCGTTGCTCGGCGCTGAATGCGCTGGGCACCTTCAGCTCGGCGAGATTCCAGTGCGGATAGCTCGAGCCGAACATCGTCGCGTCGTCCTTGCCGGTGAACCCGAACCACTCGCCGGCGAACTCGACATCGCCGGGCCCGTCGAAGGCGCCCTGGACGAAGTAGACATGGCCCGGCAAGTAGTCACTGGGCATTTTCGGCGCCCACGGGGTCTGCTCGAGGTGCGGGCGGCCGAAGCAGTCCATCCGCCAGATGAACGGTGTCAGCATGTCGCCGGCGCCGTCGGCCCAGACGAACTTCAGCCTGTCGTACCGTTCGAAGACGCCTTCGGCGATCATGTTCATCAGGTGGTAGAGGTAGTTCAGGGACATGAAGCCCTGGTACTGCTCGTAGGTCAGCGTCTTTCCGGAAGGTGTTGGCGGGAAGGCGATTCCGGCACCCACCTCGATGTGCGCCGCCACCGGAAGGCCCGCCTCGACCGCGGCCTCCCACAGCGGCCAGAACTGGGGCTTGCCGTAGAGCTCGCGGGATTGCAGCGGGATGCCGATCTGCACCACCCGCGGATGGTCCTTGTACTTGGCGATCTCGCGCAGCGATCCGGCGATGTCGTCGGGGTCCACCCGGATGGTGCCGCGGAACCGGTCGCCGAATTCGGGATGCTCCAGCCAGCGCTTCACCATCATGTCGTTGTGCGCCGACGCGATCGCGGTGCCCAGGTGGCGGTCGGGCATGATCCCGCGGGTCATCGGGTGCAGCACCGCGATGTCCACCCCGCGGTCGTCGAACAGGTGCCCGGCGACCACGTCGATGTCGGAACCGGGGTACTGGCCGTCGGGTCCCTTGGTGCCCTTGGCGTACTCGCCGCCGGGCGCGCCGTACCAGTCCATCTCGTAGTCGGGGAAGCCGCGGCTGCGGAACGGTTCCTGCATGAAGTTCTCCCGCAGATCCTTGTTTGACCCGAAGAAGATGTGCACGCTGGCGTCGATGACGGGCGTTTTCTGGCCGTCGCTGTGCTCGATCATGACGTACTCGGACGGCTCGACATGAGGTTCATAGTACAACGCCGTTCTTCGCGAGCAAGAATGGAATTCTCAACTCGTCCGACCTCGCTGCGAGATTTCGATTGTTGATATTGAAGAATGTTATTCTCGCTGCTGAACACGGTAAATAGGGCTGGAGGGCACCCGTGCAGTTGACCTTTGACACCGACGTCGAACAGTTCCGCGCCGAGTTCGCCGCCTTCCTCGACGAGCATCTGCCGCCCGAGTCCGAGACCGCCGAGCGGACGCAGTCCTGCTCGCACATCCCGGAGTGGGCGCGCCGTTGGCAGGCCCTGCAGTTCGACCACGGCTGGCTACTGCCGGGCAACCCTCCCGAGTTCGGCGGCCGCAACGCATCGGTGCTGCAGCAGTACGTGCACCGCGAGGAGCTCTCGCGACGGCGGATCTATCACAGCTTCAACCCGCAGGGCGTCGGCATCGTCGCCGCGTCGATCCTCTCGTTCGGCACCGATGAGCAGAAGCAGCGCTGGGCCGTGCCGATCCTGCGCGGGGAGATGACCGCGTCGGTCGGTATGAGCGAGCCCGGCGCCGGTTCGGACCTGGCCTCCCTGCGCACCAAGGCCGTTCACGACGGCGATCACTTCGTCATCAACGGGCAGAAGGTGTGGACCTCCGGGGCGCACGACGCCGACGTGATCCTGACCTTCGTGCGGACCGACCCCGACGTCCCCAAGCACAAGGGCATCAGTGTCATCCTGGTCCCGACGGAGTCCGCGGGCCTGGTGCGTCGCCCGTTCCCCACCGTCTGCCATCACGACGACCTGGACTTCAACGAAGTGTTCTTCACCGACGTCCGGGTGCCCGCCGAGAATCTCGTCGGCCCGCTCAACGGTGGGTGGCGGGTGGCCAACGGCGCGTTGGGCCATGAGCGCACCATGATGTGGATGCAGTACGCCGACCGGCTGCACAACCTGGTCGAGGACTTTCGTCCGGTCACGCCGCTCGAGCGGGACAGCTACGCCAGCCTGGTGATGGATCATCAGGCGCTGCGACTGCTGGGCTCGGCCGCCGTCGCCAAGGCGGCCCGCGGCGAGGAGGACATGACCACCATCTCGGTGCTCAAGGTGCTCGGCTCGGAGGCCGAACGGGACGCCACCGAGGCGGCGCTGGAATCGATGGGCGTCGAGGGGCTGCGGCATCCGGCCAACACGTCGGCGTATGCGCCCTATGACCTGGATTACCTGTCGGCCAGCTGGATCGAGCGCTACTTCCGCAGCTTCGCCGGGACGATTGCGGGTGGCACTTCGGAGATCCAGCGCAACATCATCGCGCGCGGCCTCGGAATGCCGGCCAGCTAGCCAAGAGCTGAACAGATGGCCTCGCGGGTTCCTAGAACACCCGCACTTGGCCTTCGAGGGCGGGCACGGTGTCGGGGAGGTGGTAGGTGTTGATGCCGTTGCGGAACATGACGGCTTCGCGGGCGTGTTCGGGGAGGTGTTTGACCAGCCAGCGGGGGTCGTCGAAGGTCCAGTGGGGGTAGTCGCTGGAGAAGAGCAGGATTTTTTCGCATTCCATCCACTCGAAGGCCCGCATGAGTTCGGTCTTGTCCTCGGGGTAGTCCAGGGGCTGGGTGGTGAATTTGATGTGGTCCTTGACGTATTCGGAGGGTTTGCGTTTGAGGTTGGTGTGGCCTTTTCGGGCTTCGTAGATGGCGTCCATGCGCCACATCAGGGGCAGGATCCAGGTGAAGGCGTGTTCGACGAAGACGATGCGCAGGGTGGGGAAGCGGTCGAAGAGGCCGTCGAAGATCATGCTCATCACCTGGTTGGCGGCCAGTAGTGAGTAGGTGACCATGAAATCGTGGTTGTAGCTGGGGAACCCGACCGGCGGGATCGGTAGTTCCTCATGGTGGCTGCGCGACAGGTGGCAGCTGACGGGGATGTCGTGTTTGGTGGCGGCGGCCCAGATCGGGTTGTACATCGGGTGGCCCCAGGATGGGCGGCGTTCGGCCTTGATCAGGATCTGCGCCATGTACGGGTGCTCGGCCCACTTCTCGATCTCGGCGGCCGCCAGGTCGGGGGCTTCGATGGACACGCAGATCGATCCGCGCCAGCGCTGGTGCCAGTTGTTGTGCGGGTCCAGCCAGTGATTGGCCTGCCAGCTGTTCAGCGCTTGGCTCATGGCGTGGTCGGCCTCGGGCAGTCGGGCCGGATAGGCGCCGGGTTCGAGGATCGCGATGTCCGCCCCGGCGTCCATGATCAGCTGCTTGAAGGCCAGATCCGGGTCGCTGCAGGCGAATTCGCCGTCCGATGGGAAGGCGTCGACACGCATCGCGTAGGAGTGTGCGTAGTCGGGGGCGTCGTAGTAGATCAGCTCGCCGTACTCATGGCTGCCCCAGTATTGGGTGCGCCATGGCTCGGGGATGTACTGCCCGAGCTCGCCACGACGGGGCATCGGGTGCACATCGGAGTCGACGCAGCGCACCGGGACGCGCTCGGCGGCGGGTCTGCGTTCGCTGGTCATGATCTTCGTCGTCTCGGCAGTCGCCATGGGTTCCATTCTGCCCGTCCCTACCCCGCCGAAGCATCCCTTTGGGCGGGTTTTACTCGCACTTCCACGCCGAGACGTGCGGTTCGGCGTGGTTCAGGCCGGGCCGCCGCGGATCCGGTAGGACGACGGGTCGTCGATGCGGTCGATGTTGGCGGCCATCGACTCGGCCGTCAGCCCGGGCTCGTCGATGCCGGCGGTCTCGGCGAGGAACACCCGGGACACGTGGGCGCCCCCGACCCGATAGATGTGGGCGGTCCGGTCGCACACCTCATGACCGAGGTAGACCACTACCGGCGTCACCTGTTCGGGCGCAGCCTCTTTCACCAGTTCGGCCATGGTGTTCTCGGTCATCCGGGTCTTGGCGATCGGCGAGATCGCGTTGACCCGGATGTTGTTGCGCTGGCCCTCGATGGCCAGCACGTTCATCAGCCCGACCAGGCCGGTCTTGGCCGCGCCGTAGTTCGCCTGGCCGAATGTGCCGAACAGGCCGGAGCCCGAGGTGGTCATGACGATCCGGCCGTAGTCCTGTTCGCGCATGTGCGGCCACGCCGCGCCGGTGACGTAGAACGCGCCGCGCAGGTGCACCGCGATCACCGCGTCGACCTGTTCGGTGGTCATGTTCTTGAAGGCGGCGTCGCGCAGGATGCCGGCGTTGTTCACCAGGACGTCGATGCGTCCGAACGTGTCGACGGCGGTGGCGACGATGGCCCGTCCACCCTCGGGCGTCGACACCGAGTCGGTGTTGGCGACCGCGGATCCGCCCGCGGCGGTGATTTCGTCGACGACGGCCTGGGCGGCCGATGAGGATCCGGTCCCGTCGACCGAGGCGCCGACGTCGTTGACCACGACGTGCGCTCCGCGACGCGCGAATTCCAGTGCGTGACAACGGCCCAGCCCACCGCCGGCGCCAGTGACGACGACGACGCGGCCGTCGAACCCGAGATTCATGCCTGCTGTACTCCCGCCGTGCGACATCGATTCGGGCCAAAGGCTACCGTGCCCCGGGCCCACTTCCATACAGGACTGTATATCCGATGCGAATGTGCATATGATCGGTGGGCAATTGCCGAAATCCCGAGTCAGTGGAAGGTGGCCAGCGGTGAAGCTGGAAGACCGGATCGCCAAGCACAAGCGGATGGCCGAGAGCTACCGGGACAAGTACGTGCTGCAGAAGGTCCAGGAGGGTGAGACCTACGACGAGTGGGACTTCGCCGACGACGCCGTCTACACCTCACCGTATTTCGTGGCCGAGCAGGAACTGGTCCTCAAGGACGTCGCCACCGCGTGGGACGTGGCGGCCACCGTCGAGGCCACCGCCTACGGTGTGGAGTTCCCGGACTGGAAGCCCGTCGACTACAAGTGCTGGCCCGCGGAGAACGGGTTCGTCATGCGCTACCGCTGGCAGGGCACCTCACAGACCACCGGCAAGGTGATGGGGTTCTATTCCATCAGCTTCGTCGAGACCAACGAGGACGCCCAGATCGTGCACTGGTCGACGTACGTCAACGACGAGGAGTACGGGCCGTTCCTGGAGCTGGCGATCGGCCGGCGTGGCCCGTTCCAGGGCGACGAGTACATGCAGACCCTGGCCGCCCATTTCGAGAAGCACGGCCTGACCCTGCCGTTCTGAGCGCACGCCGCCATCTGTTCTGCGGTCCCTGCGAGTCCGCTGAGCAGATGGGTGATGGTTCAGGTGCGGCGTCCGCCGTTGACGCCGATGACCTGCCCGGTGACGTAGGACGACTCGTCGGCGATCAGGAACATCGCGGCGTTGGCGATGTCCTCGGGCCGGCCGGCCCGGCGCACCGGGGTGATCTTGGCGAAGTTCTCCAGTGAATCGGTGAATCTGCCTTCGGCAATGGCCTTTTCGAGCATCGGCGTGACGACCATCCCCGGCGGGATGGTGTTGACGGTGATGCCCTTGGGGCCCAGCTCGAGGGCCAGCGCCTTGGTGAAGCCGATGAGGCCGGCCTTGGAGCTGACGTAGGCGGCCATGTAGGACTGGCCGCCCTGGGCGCTCGACGACGAGATGTTCACGATGCGGCCCCATTTGGCGGCGAGCATGTCGGGCAGCACTTCCTGCACGCAGATGAACGGTCCGCGCAGGTTCACCGCCATCACCCGATCCCAGAATTCGTCGGTGATCTCGGCGAACTTGCCGAACTGCTCGATTCCCGCGCTGTTCACCAGGATCAGCACCGGCCCGAACTCGTCGCGCACCCGGGCGACCGCCGCGGCAACCTGGTCACGACTCGACACGTCGACGACATGACCGGAAACGGTTGCGCCGCTTGCCCGTAGCCGGGCCACCTCGGTGTCGACGGCCTCGGCCTGGAGGTCGAAGATGGCCACCTTGGTGCCACGCGCCGCCAGCGCCTCGGTGATGGCCAGGCCGAGTCCCGATGCGCCGCCGGTGACGATGGCGGCAGTTCCTTCGAAGGGCATGGACGTTCCTATCTGAAACAGATGTTCAGGTTCGTCAGCCCACGCAGGATGAAGGTGGGCAGATACCGGTAGCGGCGCGCGTCGGCCGGGCCGTGCACCTCGTCGTCGATCCAGAATTCGGCGGTGCGGTCGAAGAGCCGGTTCAGGCTCACCAGTGTCTCGGTCCGGGCCAGGGGAGCGCCGGGGCAGCTGTGCACCCCGCGGCCGAAGGCCACGTGGTTGCGGGAGTTCGCCCGGTCGACGTCGAAGGTGTCGGGATGCTCGAACTTGCGCGGGTCACGGTTCATCGCGGCGTTGACGAGCATCACCGTGGTGCCGGCGGGGATCTCGACGCCGCCGACGGTGACGGGCACCTTGGCGAGCCGGAAGTCGCCCCGCACCGGGCTCTCGACGCGCAGCGCCTCCTCGATGAACCGGGGCACCAACGTCCGGTCGGCCCGCAGCCGGGACTGCAGTTCCTGATCCTCGGCCAGCATCATGACCGACGCGGTGAGTAGCCGGACGGTGGTTTCCTGGCCTGCCGCAAAGAGATTCGCCGCAACCCGTACGGCGTCGATGACCTCGGGCATGCTGCCGTCGGGGAAGGTGGCCGAGGCCACGCCGGTGAGAACGTCGTCACGCGGGTTCGCCCGGCGGTCCCCGATGTACTCGGTGAACTTGCCGTAGAGGTATTCCAGCGGCGAGTGCTTCAGCGCGTCGCCCTTGCTGCTGCCGATGGTGCCGGTGCGACCGCTGAGCAGTGCGGCCCTGAACTCGTCGTGGTCGGACTCGGGCACACCGAGCAGGTCGGCGATCACCAGCATCGCGAACGGGCTGCCGTAGCCGTCGTTGTACTCGCATTTGCCGTTGACCAGAACCTCGTCCAGTTGGCGGTCGGCCAGCGTCCAGATGAACTGCTCGTTCTCCTTGAGCCGCTTCGGGGTGATCATCCGCGACAACAGCGCGCGGTGGTCGGTGTGCTTGGGCGGATCGAAGGCGGGAAGCTGGTCGTTGAACGGCAGTTCGTCGCGGTGCACGTCGATGATGGCCGAGATGTCGCTGTTCTCATGGCCCTTCAGCGACACCGGGAACCCGGGGAAGGGGCCGGTGACCGACAGGCACGACGAGAACCGCTCGGTGTCGTTGTAGATGGCCACGCCCTCGTCGTACCCGGTCACCATCATCACGTCGTGATGGGCCTCCCGGCGGATCGGGCAGTCGGCGCGCAGGGCGGCCAGGAATGCGTACGGGTCGTGCAGGACCTTGTTGTCGGTGAAGAAGTCGGCGGTATCCAGATCGGTGGCCACTTAAGTGATCTCAACTCCCTCGTAGCTGGTCAGCATGTCGGTGTTCGGCAATGCCATCTGCAGGTAGACGTCGATGTGACGTATCTTGTCCGCCTCGGTGAAATCGTAGACCGACATCGAGTTGACCACGGATTCGAAGTCGCCGATCCTGCTGCGCTCCTCGAGTTCGAGGAACACCACGCCGTCGACCTCACTGACCCTCTTGAACGACCCTTCCCACTCCGAGTTCCGGGCCCAGTTCGTCAGGAAGTCAACGTATTCGGACCAGTTCATCACCTCCTTGAAGTTGCCGACCCGTTCGAACTCGTCGACGGCGACCAGTTCCGCCAGCGGCGCCCAGCTCTCGACGGTGAACCCCGGCTCCTTGGCGGCGTCGACGAGGCGCTTGGTGGTCAGCGCGTACTCCAGCACGGTGCGCGACCGCCCGGAGTGCTCGCCGGCGGCGTCGGCGATGGGCCTCATGGGGCGACGCCGGCGGCGCTCAGGTACTTGTCGATGACCGAGTGGAAGTGCGCGATGACGACCTCCTCCTTGACCAGGGCCAGATGTTCGAGGGTGGAGTTGCGCAGGCCGACCTGCTGGCGCGGCATCTGCTCGTAGTCCTGTTGCAGCGCTTCGAAATACTTGAAGCTGCCCGGCTCGTCGACCACGACCGGTTCGGCCGCGAAGGCCGTCTTGAACTCGTCGGGCAGCCACATGTAGCTGGCGACATGCCAGATGCAGCGGTTGGGATCACCGTCGGGATGCGGCAGGGACATGACGATGGTGGCCTCGCCGGCGCGGATCGTCATGAAGAAGTTCGGGAACAGCACCCAGCCGTGGTTGTCGCTCATCTGTGCGTCGGTCAGCCCGCTGACGTCCAGGCCCATCCCGGTCAGGGTGTCGCGGGTCGCGTGCTGTAACAGGGTGCGTGCGGTGACGCCCGCCGGGAAGTCGAGGGTCCCGTCCGCTCCCTTGTACTGGTCGACCAGTTCGGTGAACCGGGGCAGCACCGCGACGGTGGACGGGAACGTCTCGGGCAGGTCCATGACGCCGTCGACCTGGGCCTGCGCGCTGGCGCCGACGACGTCGAAGGGAGCCATTGAGACGCAATGGTTTTCGAAGAACTTGTACCGGCTGGTCTTCGGGTCGATGTTGATGACGCGCAACAGTTGCGGGTGGATGCCGTCGATGTGGTAGCCCTCCTGGAACGCGTCCATGACGACCTTCCAGTTGCAGTCGATGGCCTCGGTCACGTCCATGACGGTGACCATCTCGTCGAGGTGGTACGGGGCGAGCATGGTGGCGATCTCGTCGCCGATGAACTCGGCCAACGGGGCGGCGGCGGGGTCCGGGTTGAGGAAGACGAAACCGCCGAACGTGTCGACCGGAACCTCGATCAGGCCGTGGGCGGCCTTGTCGATGGGACCGGCCAGCGCTTCCCGCAGCATGCCCTTGAGGTTTCCCTGCAGGTCGTAGGACCACAGGTGGTACTGGCACAGGAACCCGCGCTTGGAGTTGCCCCGGTCCTCCCGGCACAGGACGTTGCCCCGGTGGCGGCAGGCGTTCACGAAGCCGCGGATCTTGTCGTCCTTACCGCGCACGACGATGTAGGACTGATCGAAGATCCGGTACTGCTTCCAGTCGCCGGCCTTGGCGAGTTCATCCGCCCGGCCCACCACCTGCCAGACCTTCATCCAGATGGCCTCGCGCTCGACCGCCATGAAATCGGTTGCGACATAACGGTCCGTGGGGATCTCCATCCGGTACCGGTCGCCGGGGATGTCGTCCAGGGCGGTGGCGTGGTCCACCCATTCGCCGGGTCGTAGGGGTGCGGTGGTCACGAGCGTCCTCCTGGGCTGTCGGGGGCCTGCGGCTGAGTGACTGGCATCACCAATATACATGCATGTATATTTGATGCAACCGTGCACGACCGCGACGGCGGCACAACTGGGAGAATCGACGGATGGCCGAACGCTGGACGATGCAACGCAGACTCGAGCACACCCGCAACCTCCTGCTGGACGCGGCCGAAGAGGTGTTCGCGCGCAAGGGTTTCGACGCGGCCGCCCTGGAGGACATCGCCGACGCGGCCGGCTACACCCGCGGTGCCATCTACTCCCACTTCGGCAGCAAGGCAGAACTGTTCCTGGCCGTCGTCGAACGGCAACGGCAACGCTTCCTGGACGGGTTCGCCGACGTCGTCGAATCCATCCACAACCTCGACGAATTGCACGCCGACGACATCGCCGATCGCTGGGGAGACCTGCTGGTGGCGCAGGGTTCCGACCGGGCATCGCTGGGCTACGAGCTCACCCTGTTCCTGTTGCGCAACCCGGAGGCGCGGGAGCGCGTCGCCGAGCAGCGCGAGGAGACTGCCCATGCCCTGGCGGACTACATAGCCAAGGGCGCCGCGCGACTCGGCGGTGAACTGTCGATGGAGGCCGTCGACCTGGCGCGCGTGGTGCTTGCGGCCAACGACGGCGTCACGCTCAACAGTCTGGTGGACGGCCGCGACGTCTACCGACCGTTCCTGCGCATGGTGATCGCCCACATCGTGGCGCCGCGCGACGACGCGTAAGCACCCGCTCCGGCCCGCGAGCGGCCGTGTCTGTACGCGACACGCCGGGCGGCAGTGTACGAACGCGGACGCTCGTGCCCATGAGTCGGACGCCGGGCGATGATTTTCTCGGCGGGAGCCGGTCAATACTGTGGACCGACACACATCCCGCCCAGGAGGTATCCGAATCATGGCCGACTATTCCGCCCCGCTGGGCGCACCGATCTGGTTCGACCTGATGAGCAGTGATCCGGACCGGGCAGCGGCGTTCTACGGCGAGATCTTCGGCTGGGAGTCCGAACCCCCGCGCGACGAGTTCGGCGGTTACCGCAACTTCACCAAGAACGGCAAGCGCGTCGCAGGGCTGAGCCCGCACATGGCGGAGGCCGGCGGACCCGCGAACGTCTGGTCGGTGTACCTGCACACCCACGATGCGGAGGCCACCCTGGCGGCGGTGCAGGCCGCGGGCGGCACGGTCATCGTTCCGCCGATGGCGGTGGGTGACGAGGGCACGATGCTGGTGGTGGCGGACAGTGCCGGCGCGGCGATCGGCTTCTGGCAGCCCAACCAGCACCACGGATTCACCGAGCGCGGTGAGCACGGGACGCCGTACTGGTTCGAGTCGCACACCACGGACTACGCGAAGTCGATCGACTTCTACACCCGGGTGCTGGGCGCACGCATCGAAGAGGTAGGCACCGGCGGCGATCCGGATGCGGTCGGCCCGGATGCGTACGGCCAGGTGTTCACCGGCGACCTGGCGTACATGGGGATCATGGATGCCGCCAAGATGCTGCCGCCCGGTGCCGGATCGTTCTGGCAGGCCTATGTCACCGTCGACGACGTGGCCGCCACGGCCGCGCAGATCGAGTCACTCGGCGGCGCCATCCTGATGGGCCCCGAAGTGACGCCGTACGGCACGCTGGCCTCCGTCACCGACCCACTGGGCGCGATCTTCAGCCTGGGTCATCCGCCGGCCGGCATGTAGAGCACCTACCCGGCGAGCGTCCGTGTCCGTACGCGACGCGCCGAGGCTGACCGTACCAACGCGGACGCTCGCGCCGGAGGGGTCACCAGGTGATGACGGCCGCGTCCTTGCGTTCGGTGATCGGCCGCGCGAGTTCCTGTTCGTCACAAGCCTTCTGCAGCAAATCCAGCGTCTTGTCCAGACTGGGGCCGAGGCGTTCGCCGGGGGAGAAGGTGGCCGGCAGGTGTTGCATGCCCTGAATGACGCCGATGGTGTCGTAGTGCACCGCGCCCTCGGTGTCGCAGACGAAGTCCGGCATCCGGTCCAGGACCGCGGTGAGCATCGACTTGAACACCACGCGGGCCACGTTGGAGCCCACGCACCGGTGGATTCCGAGTCCGAAGCTGAAGTGCCGGTTACCTTTTCGGTCCAGGATGACCTCATTGGGGTTCTCGAAGACCGACGGATCCCGGTTGGCCATCGCCCAGGATATCCACAGCCGCTCACCCTCCTCGAGCGGAATGCCGTCGATCTCGCAGTCGGCGGCCACCGTCCGGCCGTCACCCGGCGCCGGGGTGAAGAAGCGCAGGAATTCCTCGGTGGCCGGATCCAACAACGTAGCCCGTTCGCGCGAGAGCCGCTCGCGCTGATCCGGATGCTGCGAAAGCCATTCCAGCGCATGGGCCGTCAACGCCGTCGTGGTGTCGAAGCCGCCGCCGATCAACAGCATCAGCATGCCCATGAGCTCGATGTCCGGGGCCGGCTCGCCGTCGACGCGCAACCGGACCAGCGCGTCGATCAGTCCCGGCCGCGGATTCTGCCGGATCTGGGCAACGTGCGCCATCATGTCTGTGGCACTGGCCAGTTGGAGTTGTGCCACCCGGGAGAAGTCGGGCGACCCGGGCGGTGTGTACACCGATGCGTGTGCGGGCTCGCAGTAGACCTGCCATTGCGCCAGCGGCACACCCATCAGCGCCAGCGTGAGCACCGCGGGAACGATGTTGGCCAGGTCGTCGACGAAGTCGATACGTCCACTCTCGATCTTCTCGTCGAGGCACGCGCGGACGATCTCGTCGATGACCGGCACCCAGCGCTGCACGGCGGCGGGGGACAGGTACGCGTTCAGCGGCGTGCGGTACATCCGGTGTTCGGGTTCGTCCATCTCCAGCATGCCGCCGCGGACCACGGTGCCGGCCTCGCCGCGCGGGATGCTGATGCCGGTGTAGCCCTTGCGGACGTTCGCGACGTCGTTGTCGTTGGAGATGTCGGGGCTGCGCGCGAGGTCGAAGACCTCCTTGCTGCCGGCGGCCACCCAGTGCCCGCCGTAGGTGTCCGACCACGCCATCGGGCACCGGTCGTGCAGATCCGCGGTGATCTCGTCGAACCGGTCGCGGTAATCGGCGGTGTGCCGGTCGAAGTGGAAGTGATGTTCGGCGTGCGGATCACCCATGGCTTCACGGTAGGAGCGCGGCGCGCTCCTCACACCCGAATCGGGCCGAGAGCCCGATAACCCCTGCGAGCGTCCGCGTTTGTACACGTGCGACGGCGTGTTTCTGTACAGACACGGACGCTCGCGGGACAAATCAAGGGGCCCGCCGGGCTACTTCCAGTCGATGACCGCAGTTTCCTTGCGCTCGGTGATCGGTCGGGCCAGCTCTTGCTCGTTGCAGATCCGCTGCAGGTTCTCCAGCGTCTCATCCAGGCCCGGCCCCAGGCGCTTGCCGGGGGTGAAGGTGGCCGGCAGATTCCGCATGCCCTGGATGACGCCGATGCTGTCGTAGTGCACCGTGCCCTCCGGGTCACACACGTAGTCCGGCATCCGGTCGAGCACCGCGGTGACCATCGACTTGAACACCGTGCGCGCTACGTTGGATCCGACGCAGCGGTGCACGCCGAGGCCGAAGCTGAAGTGCCGGTTGCCCTTTCGGTCCAGGATGACCTCATTGGGGTCCTCGAACACCGACGGATCGCGGTTGGCCATCGCCCAGGAGATCCACAGCCGCTCACCCTCTTTGAACTGGGTGCCGTCGAATTCGACGTCCGCGGAGAAGGTGCGGCCGTCACCGGGCGCGGGGGTGAAGAACCGGAGGAATTCCTCGGTCGCCGGGTTGAGCAGCGTGTCGCGTTCGCGGGACAGCAGAGTGCGCTGATCCGGGTGCTCGCCCAGCCACTCGAGGGCATGGGCGGTCAATGCCGTGGTGGTGTCGAAGCCGCCGCCGACGATCAGGCCCAGGTTGCCCAGGATCTCGATGTCCGGTGCCGGCTCACCGTCGATGCGCAACTGCAGCAACGCATTCACCAGACCGGGCCGCGGGTTCTCCCGGATCTCGATCATGTTGTTGACGAGGTCGAGCCCCATCTCACGGTGCTGCTCGTTGATCTTCTCGCGGTCGGGAGAGTGCTCGGGGGTGTACACCGAGGCGTGCGTGGGCTCGCTGTAGACGTTCCACTTCTTCAGGTCGACGCCCATCATCGCCAGGGTCAACACGGCCGGCACCACGTTGGCCAGATGGTCGACGAAGTCGATCTGGCCCGACTCGATGTGCTCGTCCAGCGCCGCCCGGGTGATCTCGTCCACGAACGGAACCCACCGCTTGATGGCGGCCGGTGACAGGTAAGGGTTCAGCGCGCCGCGGTAGATGCTGTGGTCGGGTTCGTCCATCTCCAGGATTCCACCGCGCACGTACGAGGCCCGGCTGGCGACCGGGATGCTGATGCCCTGGTAGCCGGTGCCCTCGCCGCTGATGTCATGGTCGTTGGAGACCGCGGGGCAGCGTGCCAGCTCGAAGACCTCCTTGCTGCCGGCGGCCACCCAGTGCCCGTCGTAGACGTCGGTCCAGGCCATCGGGCACTTGGACTGCATCTCCTCGGTGATCTTCTCGAACTGCAGCCGGTATTCCGGGGTGTGCCGATCGAAGTAGTACGTGTTCTGTTTGCGGTCGTCGTCGGTGCTCACGTGTGGTCTCCTCGCGTCATTCGATGACGATGGCCTGCTCGGGGCAGGAGTGCGCTGCTTCGCGCACGGCGTCCTGCTGATCGTCGGGAACGATCTCGTTGACGGCCGAGGCGTGGCCGTCGACGTCGTCGAGTTCGAACGAATCCGGGGCGATCATCGAGCATAGGGTGTGGCCCTGGCACTTGTCCTTGTCCACCCAGACCTTCATGATGTCTCCTCTAATGCCGAATTAGGCTGTGCGGCAACGGAATAACAACTAGACGTGGTAGTCGTACCACTTGAGGTAACCGCCGGCGTCGACGCGCAGCTGCATGCCCGTGACGAAGCGGGATTCCTCGGAGGCCAGCCACAGCACCGCGTTGCTGATGTCCTGCGGATCCACGTAGTTGACCCGCATGGCCTGCTGCACGGCGAACACGGGTTCGGCGTCGGCGCGGGTCGGGTTCTCCAGGTCGGGCCGGAACGACTGGTACATCGGGGTGCTCTGGAGCATGTCGGTGTTGCAGTTGGTCGGATGGATGACATTGGCGCGGATGCCCCGCACCGCCAGCTCGGTGGCCAGGTAATGCACGTACTCCGAGATGAACCGCTTGGAGATCATGTAGCCCATGCCGCCGGGATCGCCGCCGGGGTTCGGCTTGTTGTGTGCGTCCATGAGCGCTGCGGCCGACGCCGTCGCGATGATCGACGCGCCCTCCTTCAGGTGCGGGAGTGCGACCTGGATGGCGTTGATGGTGCCCACGAAGTTGGTGTTGATGCCGTCGGTCCAGGCCTGCATCGAGGGCTGGCCCTTCATGGCCGCGATGCCGGCCTGTGCGACGACGATGTCGAGCTTGCCGAACTCGGCGAGGCCCGCGTCCAGCGCGGCACGCAATTCGGCCTCGTTGCGGACGTCGGCCTGGGCCGTGACGATCCGCTGGCCGGTCTTCTCGACGTAGTTCTTGGTCTCTTCGAGGTCTTCCAGAGTGGCCATTGGGTAGCCGACGGTGTCGTAGTTCTTGCAGATGTCGACCGCGATGATGTTCGCGCCCTCTTCGGCCAGCCGGATGGCGTGGCTGCGACCCTGCCCTCGGCCGGCGCCGGTGATGAATGCGACCTTGCCTTCAACGCGTCCCACTATGGTCCCTTCGGTGTTGTGCGTGCACGGGGTGCAACGGGTGTGCTGCTGCAGTGCTGTGGTGGTTCCCCGGGCTCATCACATGCGTCATCGCGACGGCCGACGGCGCAGCTGTCGTCTCAAACTCAAAGAATCGCCCTTTCGATTATGAGAACCGTACTCTCGGTGACTGCCGTCACGCAAGGTTTGTGAACTAGCAGTCTTGAAATGCGAGGATCCCGCGAGACTGCTCCGGCCGGTTTGGTTGACAGCGGGCCGGTTGTGCTGATTAGTTGCTACAGTTCTCCACTGGCGAATGCAGGATTCGCAGAGGATGAGAATCCAGTTATCACCGTCTTACGAGGAGGTTCGGGTGGCAGCCCCCGACACCATCGCCAACGCGGCCACCGACGGCAGCCAGGTCGATCGGCGCATGCTGATCGGCGGCAGGCTGGCGGAAAGCGCTAGCGGACGGCAGTTCGCCAGTCTGAATCCGGCCACCGGTGAGGTGCTGGGTCACGCGCCGGACGCCACGGTCGCCGACGCCGAGGCGGCGGTGGCCGCCGCCCGTACCGCGTTCGACACCACCGACTGGGCCACCAATGTCGAGCTGCGCGTGCGCTGCCTCGAGCAGCTGCATGCCGCGCTGGTGGAGCACCGGGCCGAGATGGGCCAGCTGACCACCGACGAGGTGGGCGCCACCCCGGCACTCCTGGCGGGCGCGCAGTACGACCAGCCCGTCGCGATCGTGAAGTTCTACGCCGAGCTGTTGAAGACCTATCCGATGACCGAGGACCTCGGGAACATCGAGAGCCGCGGCATGCTGCACCACCGCTGGGTCGAGAAAGAAGCCGCGGGCGTGGTGGCGGCGATCATCGCCTACAACTACCCGAACCAGCTGGCGCTGGCCAAGCTCGCGCCGGCGCTGGCGGCCGGCTGCACCGTGATCCTCAAGGCCGCACCCGACACCCCGCTGGTCACGCTGGCACTCGGCGAGCTCATCGCCAACCACACCGATATCCCGGCCGGCGTCGTGAACGTCCTGTCCGGCGCGGACCCCGAGGTAGGTGCCGTGCTGACCACCAGCCCCGACGTCGACATGGTCACCTTCACCGGGTCCACCCCGACCGGCCGCGCCATCATGTCCGCGGCCAGCGACACCCTCAAGCGGGTGTTTCTCGAACTCGGCGGCAAGTCGGCCGCCATCGTGCTCGACGACGCCGACTTCAACATGGCGGCGCTGTTCGCGTCGTTCTCGATGGTCACCCACGCCGGTCAGGGTTGCGCGCTGACGTCACGCCTGTTGGTGCCGCGCAAGCACAAGGACGAGATCGTCGAGCTCATCAGGACCAACTTCGGCCACGTCCGGTACGGCGACCCGAACGAGGCCGGCGTCTACATGGGCCCGCTGATCAGCGCCAAGCAGCGCGACAAGGTCGACGGCATGGTGAAAAGGGCCGTGGCGGCTGGAGCCACGTTGGTCACCGGCGGTGAGAAGAAGGATCCCGGCTTCTTCTACACCCCGACCCTGCTGGCCGATGTCGACCCCGACAGCGAGATCGCCCAGGAGGAAGTGTTCGGCCCGGTCCTCGCGGTGATCGCCTACGACGATGACGACGACGCGGTGCGCATCGCCAACAATTCGATCTACGGCCTGTCCGGTGCCGTCTTCGGCGGGCAGGATCGCGCGCTGGCGATCGCCCGCCGGATCCGCACGGGGACGTTCTCGATCAACGGCGGCAACTACTTCAGTCCGGACGCGCCCTTCGGCGGGTACAAGCAGTCGGGCATCGGCCGTGAGATGGGCGAGGCCGGCCTCGACGAGTTCCTCGAGCGCAAGACCTTCGCGACGGTGCTGGGTCCCGCCGGAGACCAGTCATGACCAAGCCTTCGGCGAGTCGACCGATGCGGGGCGAGGGACGAGCCCCGAGGAGGAGCGAGTGAGTAGGCCATTGGAAGGCATCCGGGTCCTCGAGGTCGCGATGTACGGATTCGTCCCGTCGGCCGGCGCGGTGCTCGCGGAGTGGGGCGCGGACGTGATCAAGGTCGAGCACGCCGTCACCGGCGACCCGCAGCGCGGGTTGCGCCAGACCGGGCCGTTGCGGGTCGAGGGCGACCCCAACCCCAACATCGAGCACGCCAACCGCGGCAAGCGCAGCGTCGGTCTGGACATGTCGGTTCCCGAGGGCCGCGAGGTGCTGCTCGAACTGGCCCGGCGCGCGGACGTGTTCCTGACCAGCTTCCTGCCCGGGCACCGGCAGAAGTTCGGCATCGACGTCGACGACATCCGTGCGGTCAATCCGACGATCATCTATGCGCGCGGCAGCGCGCTGGGCCCCCGCGGCCAGGAGTCCGGCAAGGGCGGGTACGACATGACCGCGTTCTGGTGCCGGGCCGGCACCGCCGCCACCATCACCCCGGATGGCGTCGACGGCATGGTCGGACCGCCCGGACCGGCGTACGGCGACACGATCTCCGGCACCAACCTGGCCGGCGGCATCGCCGCGGCGCTGGTCAAGCGCGAACGCACCGGCGAGCCGTCGGTGGTCGACGTGTCCCTGCTGGGCAGTGGGCTCTGGGCGCTGGGCCACACGGTTGCGCTGACCAACCACCTGCAGCAGCGACTGGTGGCGCAGCCGCCGGGCGTACACGGTTCACCGATCAACCCGCTCGTCGGCGTCTACCGGACCAAGGACGACCGCTACATCTCGTTCGTGATGATGCAGCCGACGAAGTTCTGGGCCGACGTTTGCCGCCATGTCGACCGGGAGGATCTGATCGACGATCCGCGGTTCGCGACGGCCGAGTCGTTCGCCGAGCACACCCCGGCGGCCGTGGCAATCCTGGGCGAGGTGATCGGCACCCGCACGCTGCCCGAGTGGAGCGCGCGGTTCGCGACGCTGGCCGGGCCGTGGGCCCCGGTCCAGGACACGCTGCAGGCCGCGGACGACGCGCAGATCCGCGCCAATGACTACCTCGTCCGGGCCGGCGAACTGGAGCTGGTGGCCAACCCCGTGCAGTTCGACGTCGAACCGCCGCGGACGGGCCCGGCCCCGGGTTTTGCCGAGCAGACCGACGACGTGCTGCTCGAGCTCGGCCTGGACTGGGATCGCATCATCGAGCTCAAGACCGCCGGGGCGGTGACGTAGCGGTATGTTCTGCACCGCCGACATGGGCACCGATGCGCTCTTTGCGAAATGTGACGGTCGTCGCATTTCGGGGGTCCGCGGCGGGTTGGTCACTGCGCGGTCGTCTCTGCGCGGCCGTGGGTCTTTCACCACGTCGCGAATTGCAACGTCCTTGTGCGTTGTATCGGAACTTGCCGAATCCGTCACGGGGACTGGCCGCATCGACTATGAAGGTCACAGTTGCGGAGGGCAGCCCACTGAGCTCATTCGCGATGCAGTCGAACCGACCACTGTGGGAGGCGAATTGCCGGTCAGCCGCAGCGGCGTGAGTCTCCTCGGCCCGGCCCCGAACAGCCCACCAGACGGCCCAGGAGGACTCGACTAATGGCAGAGCGGTGGTCAACCGGCGTTCCGGTGTTGCGGAATCTGTCGGGGCCGATGCAGGCGGTCGGCGGGTTCTTCTCGATGGCCGCCGATGCGGTGCGGTTCGTGTTCGTGCGGCCGTTCCAGTGGCGGGAATTCCTGGAGCAGTGCTGGTTCATCGCCCGGGTGTCGTTGGCGCCGACGTTGTTGGTGGCGATCCCGTTCACCGTGCTGATCTCCTTCACGTTGAACATCCTGTTGCGGGAGTTGGGCGCGGCCGATCTGTCCGGGGCCGGTGCGGCGTTCGGTGCGGTGACGCAGGTCGGCCCGATGGTGACGGTGTTGATCGTGGCCGGCTCGGGGGCGACGGCGATGTGCGCGGATCTGGGGTCGCGGACCATCCGCGAGGAGATCGACGCGATGGAGGTGCTGGGCATCAACCCGGTGCAACGCCTGGTGACCCCGCGGATGCTCGCCTCCGGTCTGGTCGCGTTGCTGCTGAACAGTCTGGTGGTGATCATCGGGATCATCGGCGGCTACGTCTTCAGCGTCTTCATCCAGGACGTGAATCCCGGTGCGTTCGCCGCCGGCATCACCCTGCTGACCGGGGTGCCCGAGGTCATCATCTCCTGCGTCAAGGCGGCGTTGTTCGGCTTGATCGCCGGCCTGGTGGCCTGTTACCGGGGGCTGACGATCTCCGGTGGTGGCGCCAAAGCGGTGGGTAACGCGGTGAACGAAACGGTGGTGTATGCCTTCATGGCCCTGTTCGTGATCAACGTGGTGGTCACCGCCATCGGTATCCGGATGACGGCCCGCTGATGGGCACTCAGGCAGTCCTGCGGTCCCGGTTCCCCCGCGCGGTCGACCAACTCGGTCGGCCCCTGTCGTTCTTCGGTCGCCTGGGTGATCACGTTCTGTTCTATGGGCGGGCGATCGCGGGGATGCCGCACGCGACGGTGCATTTCCGCCGGGAGATCATCCGCCTGATCGCCGAGATCTCCATGGGTGCGGGCACGTTGGCGATGATCGGCGGCACCGTCGTCATCGTCGGCTTCCTGACCCTGGCGGCCGGCGGCACGCTGGCCATCCAGGGCTATTCGTCGCTGGGCAACATCGGCATCGAGGCGCTGACCGGGTTCTTGTCGGCGTTCATCAATGTGCGCATCGCCGCCCCGGTGGTCGCCGGGATCGGCTTGGCCGCCACGTTCGGGGCCGGGGTGACCGCGCAGCTGGGTGCGATGCGGATCAACGAGGAGATCGACGCCCTGGAATCGATGGGCATCCCGCCGGTCGAATACCTCGTCTCCACCCGGATCGTGGCCGGCATGATCGCGATCACCCCGCTGTACGCGATCGCGGTGATCCTGAGCTTCCTGGCCTCACAGTTCACCACCGTGGTGCTGTTCGGGCAGTCCGGCGGGTTGTACAACCACTACTTCAACACCTTCCTCAACCCCATCGATCTGCTCTGGTCGTTCCTGCAGGCGGTGTTGATGGCGTTGGCGATCCTGTTGATCCACACCTACTTCGGCTACTTCGCCACCGGCGGACCCTCGGGTGTCGGCGCCGCGGTGGGCAACGCCGTACGGACTTCCCTGGTGGTCGTCGTCTCGGTCACGCTGCTGGTCTCCCTGGCCGTCTACGGCTCCAACGGCAACTTCAACCTCAGCGGATAACGGGGAGGAGCACAGTGACCGAAAATCTCGGGCCCCGTCGGGCCTATCAGTCGGAGACGACCTCCGCGGCCGCGCCCGTGGCCGCCCGCGCCGGCGGCCACTTCGGCGCGAGCAGCTACAAGCGTCCCCTGGCGGGGCTGATCACCGTCCTGGTGATCCTCGGCATCATCGTGCTGGCCGCCGGCCTGTTCAGCGGCAGCTTCACCAAAACCGTTCCGCTGAGCCTGATCTCGGACCGTGCCGGCCTGGTGATGAACCCCGACGCCAAGGTCAAGATGCGCGGCGTGGTGGTCGGCCGGGTCGGCAACATCGAGACGTTGCCCGACGGTAAGGCCAAGCTGCAACTGAACATGGATCCGGAGGCACTGAAACTCATCCCGGCCAACACGCAGGCCCAGATCGCGTCGTCCACGGTGTTCGGCGCCAAATTCGTGGAACTCGTTGCGCCGCAGAACCCGTCGGCGCAGAAGATGCAGCCCGGAACGGTGCTCGACGGCCAGCACGTCACCGTCGAGGTCAACACGGTGTTCCAGCAGCTGCGCAACGTCCTCGACAAGATCGACCCGGTCAAGCTGAACCAGACCCTGGGGGCGCTGTCTTCGGCGTTCGGCGGCCGCGGCGAGAAAATGGGTCAGACGCTGACCGACTTCAACGCGATGCTGGGCAAACTGAATCCCAGCCTGCAGAACATGGCCACCGACACCGAGTACACCGCGGCGGTGGCCAACGCCTACGCCGACGCGGCGCAGAACCTCGTCACCATCGTTGACCGCGCCACCACGATCAGCAACAGCATCGTCGACGACCAACAGAACCTGGATGCCTTCCTGGTCAACATGATCGGTCTGGCCGATACGGGTAACGACGTCCTCGGCAGCAACCAGCCGGCGCTGAGCAAGACGCTCCAATTGCTCACGCCCACAACGGCTTTGCTGAAGGAGTACGGTCCCGGCATCACATGTTCGATGCAGGGCATGTTGTTCTTCCTCGACCAGCCACCGCAGTTCGATCCCGGCGCTCAGGTGGACGTGGCGTTCACCCTGGCCATCGACCGCTACCGCTACCCGTCGAACCTGCCGAAGGTGGCCGGAAAGGGCGGTCCGCACTGCATGGGCCTGCCGCAGATTCCCCAGGGCTACAAGTCCAAGTACCTCGTGCTCGACAGCGGCGCGAACCCGTGGCAGTACGGCAACCAGGGCATCCTGCTCAACTCCGACGGCCTCAAGCAGATGTTGTTCGGACCGATCGACGGCCCGCCCCGTAACACTGCACAGATTGGACAGCCCGGATGACCGGCTCCCGCGGCATGCTGATCAAGTTCAGCATCTTCGCCGTCATCATGGCGATCCTGACCGCCTTCCTGTTCATCGCGTTCGGTCAGGTCCGCAGCGGCTCGACCAACGGATACTCTGCGGTGTTCGCCGACGCCTCCCGGCTCAAGGGCGGGGACTCGGTCCGGGTGGCCGGAGTGCGGGTCGGCACCGTCAATGATGTTGAGTTGCAAAAGGATCGATCCGTCCTGGTCAAGTTCGACGCCGACCGCGATATCGCGCTGACGTCGGGCACCAAGGCTGCCGTGCGCTACCTGAACCTGACGGGCGACCGATTCCTCGAGCTGGTCGACACCCCGGGGGCCACCCGGATCCTGCCGGCCGGAGCGCAGATCCCGGAGGACCGCACCGCCGGGGCGCTGGACCTGGATCTGCTGCTGGGCGGACTGCGGCCGGTGATCCAGGGCCTCAACCCGCAGGACGTGAACGCCCTGACGTCCTCGCTCATCCAGATCCTGCAGGGCCAGGGTGACAACCTGGACTCCCTGATGAGCAAGACGTCATCGTTCACGAACACGCTGGCCGACAATGCCGACACCGTGCAACAGCTGATCGACAATCTGAACACGGTGGTCGGCACGATCTCCAAGGACGGCAAGCAGTTCGACGTCATGGTCGACAAACTCCAGGGCCTGATCAACGGGCTGTCGCAGGATCGGGATCCCATCGGCACCGCCATCACCCAGTTGGACACCGGGACCGCGTCCATTGCCAGTTTGCTGACCGATGCCCGTCCGCCCCTCAAGGGCGTTGGCGATCAGCTCGGCCGGCTGTCCACCGCGCTGACGGCCAACCTGCCGCTGCTGGACCGGGGCCTGCAGAAGGCGCCCGAGAACTACCGCAAGCTGGCCCGGCTCGGGTCCTACGGCAGCTTCATCATGTACTACATCTGCGGTCTGCAGGTCCGGGTCACCGACTTGCAGGGCCGGACGGCCCTCTTCCCGATGATCAAACAACAAGGCGGGAGGTGCGCCGAACCCGATGCGTAAATACCGCGAATCCAATCTGTTCAAGGCAGGCTTCATCGGCACGGTGCTGGTGCTGCTCATCATCGCCGTCGGGCTGCAGCCCGAGCGCATCGCACAGTGGGCCGGCTCCATCCGGCATCAGGCGCTGTTCTCCGAGGCCGGTGGCATCACCGTCGGCAACGATGTCACGCTGTCCGGGATCAAGGTCGGTTCCGTCACCGATGTGAAACTCCACAACGGCGATGCGCTGGTCAGCTTCACCACCGCCGGCAAGTACCCGTTGGGCTCCCTGACCAGTGCCCACATCCGCACGGGATCCCTGCTGGGCGAACGGGTTCTGACCCTGGAGTCCGACGGCAGCGGTACGCTTCGCCCCTCGGATGTCATCCCGGTGTCCCGGACATCGTCGCCGTACTCGCTGACCGACGCCGTGAGCGATTTGACCACCAACACCGCCGGTACCGACACCGCATCGCTGAACCAGTCGCTGGACACCCTGTCGGCCACCATCGATCAGCTCGCCCCCCGGTTGGGGCCCACCTTCGACGGCCTGAGCCGGATGTCGCGGTCGCTCAACGAGCGCAACGAGAATCTGGCCAGCCTGCTCAAGAGCGCCGGCGATGTCACCAAGGTGTTGGGGCAACGCAGCGATCAGCTCAACACGCTGTTCCTCAACGCCAACGACCTGCTGGGCGTGCTCAATGACCGTCGCGAGGCCATCGTCGCACTGCTGGCCAATACCTCGGCGGTGTCCCAGCAGCTGACGGGTCTGGTGGCCGACAACGAGAAGGAACTGGCGCCCACCCTCGAGCGGATGAATCAGGCGGTGGGCATCCTGGAGAAGAACCGCGACAACATCACCAAGACGCTGCCGAACCTCAAGAAGTTCATGCTGTCGGAGGGTGAGACGCTGGCCAACGGTCCGTACTACAACGCCTTCGTACCCAACCTGCAGCCCGGCGGTCTGCTGCAGCCGTTCTTCGACTACGCCTTCGGCTTCCGCCGCGGGGTCAATGCCGGCCAGCCGCCGGATACCGCGGGTCCGCGGGCCGAACTGCCGTTGCCGTACAACGGAATTCCGGGAGGTTCACGCTGATGAACCGCAAACGTCTGATCTCCTGGCTCGCGGTCGCGCTGGCCGCACTGATGCTGATCGGCGCCGTGGTCCTGGTCCGCCAGATGTATTTCGGGCCGCGCAAGATCTCGGCCCTGTTCACCTCGGCCACGGGTGTCTACCCGGGCGACGACGTCCGGGTATCCGGGGTCAAGGTCGGCACCATCGCGTCGATCAAGCCCGAAGGCACCCAGTCGCGGATGGAACTGAAGGTCGATCGCGGCGTCGAGATCCCGGCGGACGCCAAGGCCGTTGTGGTGGCGCAGAACCTGGTTGCCGCCCGGTACGTCCAGTTGACCCCGGCCTACCGCAACAGCGGCCCGACCATGCCCGACAACACCGTGATCCCGTTGGAGCGCACCGCCGTTCCCGTCGAATGGGATCAGGTCAAGGAACAGCTCACCCGACTGGCCACCGACCTGGGCCCCAAGAACGGGGTGGACGGCACATCGGTCTCCCGGTTCATCGACAGCGCGGCCACCGCGATGGACGGCAACGGGGAAAAGCTGCGCGAGACCATCAAGCAGTTGTCCGGGGTGTCCCGCGTGCTGGCCGAGGGCAGCGGCAACATCGTCGACATCATCACCAACCTGCAGAAATTCGTCACCGCACTGCGTAACAGCAACCAGCAGGTGGTCCAGTTCCAGAACCGGCTCGCCAGCCTGACCAGCGTGGTGGACGGCAGTCGTTCGGATCTCGATGCGGCGCTGACCGACCTGTCGGTGTCGATCGGCGAGGTGCAGCGGTTCGTATCCGGCACCCGCAACCAGACCTCCGAGCAGGTGCACCGGCTGGCGAACGTGACGCAGAACCTGGTGGACAACAAGTCCTACCTGGAGAACATCCTGCACGTCGCCCCGAACGCTTTCGTCAACGCGTACAACATCTTCAACCCGGACACCGGTAGCGCGGTCGGGCAGTTCGTCCTCAACAACATGTCCAGCCCGGTCGACTTCATCTGCGGAGCCATTGGCGCGGTGGAGAACACCACCGCGCCCGAGACCGCGAAACTCTGTGCGCAGTACCTGGGTCCGGCGCTGCGGCTGGCCAACTTCAACTACCTGCCGATCGGGATCGACCCGTACCTGATGCCCTCGGCGAATCCGGACAACATCGTGTACTCCGAGCCCAGGTTGGCTCCCGGCGGTGGCGGTGGCGAGCCGCCGCTGCCCGAGACCCCGCCGACGCTGTCGGCGTACACCCCCAACGGGTTGCCTGCACCGCCACCGCCGTTCACCGGCCGGCCGCCGGGGACACCGCCGCCGGGTGCGCAGCAGCTGCTGCCGGGTGGCCGGTTCTACCCGCCGAACATGCCCGACACACCGAGCCTGCTGAACGGGCCCGGACCGTTGCCCGGCCCGGCGCCGGACCAGGGGCCGGGGGCATCCGTTCCCGCGGCGCCCGGGCAGTTCCCAGCAGAAGGGACGCCGCAGCCATGATGGTCAGGAAGTCGGTCCGGCTGGCCGTGGCGGCCGGAACCTGTGTGGCACTGGTGTCGAGCGGCTGCGCGTTCGAGGGGGTGAACTCGTTGCCGCTGCCGGGTGCGGTGGGCCGGGGGCACGACGCCACCACCTATCACGTCGAGATCGCGAATGTCGCTACGCTGGAACCGAATTCGCCGGTCATGATCAATGACGTCGTGGTCGGCAGTGTGCGAAAGCTGACCGTGCGCAACTGGAATGCCGATATCGAGTTCTCGGTACAACCCGGGGTCGCAGTGCCCGCCAACGTCGTGGCGCGGGTCGGGCAGACCAGCCTGCTGGGCTCGATGCACCTGGCCCTCGATCCGCCGGTAGGGCAGGCGCCGAATGGAAAGCTGCCTGCGGGAGCGACGATTCCGCTGAACAATTCCTCGACCTATCCGACCACCGAGCAGACGCTGTCCTCGCTGGCGGCCGTCGTCAACGGCGGCGGTCTGGGGCAGATCGGCGACATCATCCACAACTTCAACACCGCGATCACCGGGCGCCAGGGTGACATCCGGGAGTTGATCACCCGGCTCGACGACTTCATCGGTGTGCTGGATGAGCAGAGTGACAACATCGTTTCGTCGATCCAGTCGCTCAACCGGCTGTCGGCCACGTTCGCCGGCCAGCGTGATGTGCTCACGCGGGCACTGACCGATATGCCGGCCGCACTCGATGTGCTGATCCAGGAGCGGCCCCGGTTGACCACCGCGCTGCAGAAGCTCGGCACGTTCAGTGAGACCGCGAACACGGTGGTGACCACGTCGAAGGACGACCTGGTCGCCAACCTGAACAACCTGGGCCCCGCGTTGAAGGCACTGGCCGACGTGGGCCCCCGACTGGACGAGGTGTTGGAGTTCGCCGCGCACCTGCCGTTCACCCAGAGCTTCATCGACCGGGCGGTGCGCGGCGACTACATGAACCTGTTCGCCTACATCGACCTGAGCATCCCCAAGCTCAAGAAGACGCTGATGCTCGGGACCCGCTGGGCGCAGGAGGACGCCGTACTGGTACCCACTCCCGGCGAGCCGGGCTTCCTGGCCTACACCTACGACCCGCTCAAGACGGGTGTCAATCCTCCTCCGCCGGGCGCGTTCCCGCCCGTGCCGCAGTCGGCCGACGCTGGTCCGCTGCCGGTGTCCGCCGAGCCGGTGCTGCCGGTCGTGCCGCCGGCACCGCTCAACATCCCCGGTGGTCCGGTGCAGGTGGATGCGACCGCGCCCGCCGGAGGTGGGTCGGGTCCGGTGTTCGCGGGACCCTATGGGGCGCAAGCTGATCCGGTGCCGCCGCCCGCGGCACCGCCGACCGGGGCTGGTGGATAATGCTCACACGTTTCGTTCGGACCCAGCTGATCCTGTTCACCATCGCCGCCATCGTCGGTGTGGCCGTCATGGCATTCGCCTACATGCAGGTACCCACCCTGCTCGGCATGGGCCGCGTCAACGTCACGTTGAAACTGCCGGCCACCGGTGGGCTGTACCAGTTCAGCAATGTGACCTACCGCGGATCCCAGATCGGCAAGGTCACCGGCGTGAAGCTGACCGAGGACGGCGCCGAGGCGACGTTGTCGCTGGACCGTCGCCCTCAGGTGCCGGCCGACCTGAAGGCTGCGGTGCGCAGCATGTCGGCGGTCGGTGAGCAATACGTCGACCTGTTGCCCAACACGAACTCCGGCCCGTACCTCGAGGACGGATCGGTGATTGCGGCCGACCGGACCAGCATCCCGCAGGCGGTCGGGCCGATGCTCGATCAGGTCAGTGCCCTGATGGACACCATCCCGAAGGAGAAGCTGGCCAAGCTGCTCGATGAGACCTACAACGCTTTCAACGGGATCGGCGACGATTTCGGTTCGATGCTGGACTCGGCGTCGACCATCACCCAGGACGCGAACAGGATCTCCGACCGGACCCGCGCGCTGATCGACGACGCTGGGCCGTTCCTGAACGCACAGGCGCAGACCACGGACTCCATCCGGACCTGGGCACGCAGCCTGGCCGGCATCACCGATCAGGTCGCCACGAACGACCCGCAGTTCCGGACCATTCTGCAGAAGGGGCCCGGTTTCGCGCAGGAGACCTCCAAGCTCCTCAACGATCTCAAGCCCACCCTCCCAATCCTGCTGGCCAACTTGACGACCGTCGGACAGATCGGCGTGACGTACAACGCGTCCCTGGAGCAGTTGCTCGTGTTGCTGCCGCCCTACACCGCCGCGTATGCGACGTACCTCCCGACGAACAGCCCGACGGGCCTGCCGATGGGTGACTTCGCGCTGGGCCTGGGCGACCCGGCGGTGTGCACCACCGGCTTCCTGCCGCCGTCGGCGTGGCGGTCGCCGGCCGACACTACGACCATCGACGCCCCGGACAACCTGTACTGCAAACTGCCGCAGGATTCGCCGGTCGCCGTCCGCGGTGCGCGCAACTACCCGTGCATGGCGCATCCCGGCAAGCGTGCCCCCACCGTCGAGCTGTGCGACGATCCGAACGGCTACCAACCGCTGGCGCAGCGTCAGCACGTCCTCGGTCCCTACCCGTTCGATCCGAACCTGATCGCGCAGGGTGTGGCGCTGGACCCGCGCGCGGCGGTGGATGACAAGATCTACGGGCCGATCGACGGTTCGCCGATGCCGCCCGGCGTGACGCCGCCGCCACCGGGCCCCGCGCCGGCCCCGCCGCCGCCGGCGAGCTTCTTCGATACGACACCGCCGCTGCTGCCCGGCCAGCCGACCTTCCCCACGCCACCGATCGTGCCTCCGGCCGCATCGCCGCAACCCTGGAATCCCGATGTCAGTCCGACCCCGCCGCCGTCGCAATCGGTCCAGCCGCCCACGCTGGTGGATGGCGGCGCCGGCCAGGTCCCACCGCCGGCTCCGTTGCCGGAGGTCGCGCCCAGCGCCTTCCAGGGCGCCACGCCCGGGACCGGTGCTTCGTCCAGAGTCGCTGTGGCGCAGTACAACCCGCGCACCGGCGAGTACATGGGTGCCGACGGGCAGCTCTATCGGCAGGCCGATATGGCAGCATCTGCGAATGCGGCCAGGACCTGGAAGGATCTGATGCCCACATGAGGACGGGAGGCGCGATGTCAGGTCTGACAATGCGGATCGCGGCGAGCGCCGTGGTGGTCGCGGCGGCGGTCGTCGGCGCGGCCCCGGCTACCGCGGCCGAGTGGGGTATCAACGGCACGTGGGCAACGTCCTCGAATGGCGATCTGGCGAAGATCAACTACCGCCTCGAACCGCAGCCGTCGGTCCGCAGCAACTGGACCATCTCGACGCAGTGCACCAGCCCGTTCGAATGTGTGGGGACGGTCCAGAGCGATGCCGGTTGGACCGCGCCGATCTACACCACGAACGGATTCTGGTACGTCAAGCGGTTGATCAAGAATTGGCGTTATTGCCCGGACGGTTCGCCGATCGACGGCATGCAGATGTACAAGCTCTACCCGGTGGGTCCCGGCGGATATCACGTCGCGGACGATTCGGACGAGTGGACCGGCCAGGACAAGACCATGGGTCCGAGCGGTGCATGTGGTCGGAATGCGGAGACCGTGATCGAAATACCGTTCTACATGAAGCGGATCTAGACGAAGTCCACCTGAGAGGTCTTCAGCTGGCCGTCGTCGGTGGCCAGCGTGACCAAGACCCGGAATTTCTGCGGTGCTTTGCGCGCGTCCTGCACGTTGGTGGCCTGTGACTGGGCGGCCACCAGGACCACCGCGGAATCATCTGAATGCTCTTGCACCGCAACCGATTGCACGGAGACGGTGGTGACCACCTTGGCGTCCGCCAAGCCCTTGATCAGGGCGTCGGACTGGGATTGGAAGTCTTCCTTGAACTGGCCCGTCGCGCCGTCCAGGACCCGCTGGACGCTGCCCTTGGCATCGTTGTAGTCCAGGGACATCAGGTTGATCGCGCTCTGCCGGGCCACCGCCGCGTACTCCGCGATGCGTTGCTGCTGCTTCTCGCGCTGGTGATGCTGCCACAGAATCGTCGTCGAGAGTGCGGTGAAAACACAGACGGCCAACGCCATCGCGGCCAGTCCGAGCGCACCCCAGCGCACCCGGCGACCACGGGTTGTCGGGATCAGATCATCTGTCGCCGTGAGCACTTCGGCCTTGGGCGCCGCTTCGGATTCGGCCAGCCGGCGCAGATCCCGGGCCCGCGCACGAGCCGCCGCTGCCCGGGATTCGGCCTCCTGCGCGGCCGCTTCTGCGGCTTCCGCATTCTCGGGGGTTGCTGAATCGTCCCCGTCCGGAAGGTTGGTCATGGCCGTCTCCTGAGCTTCGAGCAGGTGGTGCGGGGGCGATTCCGGAAGTTGGTGCCGCAATGGGTCTTCCGTGGCCCGTGCACAGCCTACAGGGCGGCGGAACATGATCTCCGAGCAGGGAATTGCGATCCACGGGGCGGGATGAACCCGGCCCATCCGACAGCGCCGGTGTAGTACTCTTCAACAAACGAAGAGTCTCGTTTTCGAGCGTCGGCGATGCTCGGCGAAGGTGCTCGGTAAGGATGTCCCAGTGGGTGGAAAATCGGTAGCTGCCACGGCCGGCGCTTCGTTGATCGCAGCGGCGGGGGCCCTGGTGACGGGAGTCCTGGCGGCGCCAGAGGCGTCGGCCGGTCCGGCGCACTGCAACGACGCGTTCTGCACCCCCGGGATCACGCCGAATGTGGTGCTCGGTGCCCCATGCGACCGCACCGACTACTTCGTCTTCGGGACAGCTGTGGCAGGACCGTCGATCCAGCCCGGCCGGCTGGTGTTCTGCGGCTCACCGCGGCGTTACGAACCGCGCTGGTTCCGCTCACCACCGATGGTCGGCATCCGTGACCTGAACAGTCCGTGCACCGTCGAGACGAACTCCGTCGCGCAAGCGCCGGACGGCCTGTTCCTCACGTGTGTTTCGATGAATGGCTCGAGCAAATGGTTGCGCGGGGACACCTGACCCGACGAGTGTTCAGCTCACCACTTGCGCAGTGAGCACAGCGCCCCGCGCGGGCCGCTGTTGGTAACCACGACGGCACCGTCCACCGCGAGCGTGCAGTGGAAGGCAGGGCTCGGGAACTCCGGCCCGTCACCGGTCTGCGCCACCACCATGGCCCACATTGTCGGATCGACCAGGTTGGTCTCGAACACCCATGGTTGGTTCGGGCCGAGATCCGTGTCGGCCCGCGGGCTGAATTCGTACGGGTTGTGGCTGTAGTCCGACCAGCTCGGCGGATCGACCTCGCGGTAGTAGATGTGCGCGAAGAAGGGCTCGTCGGTGGTCACCGTATAGCGGATGTGGTGCATGACGGGCGCCGGAGCCGGCGCGCCGGGATCTACGGGTGCCGGCACGCCGGGTGCGGGTGGCGCGGGAGCGGGGTAGTCGCCCCCGCCGGGGATACCGAATTCGTTGTCGGCCGATGCCGGCGCCGCAACGGCGATTGCTGCTGCCAGTGCGGCGGTGACCGTCGCCGCAAATTTCGAGGGGGACAATCGATCACATCCTGCTGAGGGTGAAGGGATAGGTCAGTGTGCCGCCGGGTGCGCCGTCGCAGCCGGCGTCGAACGTCGACACCATCTGCCCGGCGAGGGTGTGGGCGTCCCAGGTGTACACGTCGTGGGTGGGGATCACCGGGCCGAAGTAGATGTCTCCACACCGCAGCCCGAACGGGTCGTCGATCACCAGCGTGTACCGGCCGTCGACCAGGTGCGCATCGGCGCGGCTGTACTCGGCCTTGGCGATCGGCTGGGGGATGGTGATCACGTTGAGGCAGTCCAGATTGCGTGCGTACACGGTGGGGTCCGCCACCGGGCAGTACGTGGTCATCGACAGGATCCAGGTGTGGAAGTCGCGGCGGTCCGGCATGTGCAGGTTGTAGTTGCCCGGGAACATTCCGGGATCGGCGCCGGCCTGTGGCGCGAAGCCGACGGCGCTGAGGAGCAGGACGACACCTGAGATCAAGGACTTCCACACGGGCGATCTCACTCACTGGCTCCTCTGCTGCCGGCCACCTTCGCTGCGAGCATAGAACGCGGACTGCGGTCCTCACGGCTAAACCGGGATCCCACTCGCACTGGCCGGGAGATTGGCATTCTCGTGATCGGAGAATAACATCTCCGCAGATACGGAGGTGCCAACAGGCCATGCGAACGATCCCCGCCGAGCTCGTCGAACGCTATCGCCAAGAGGGGTGGTGGACGCCGGACACACTCGGCGATCTGCTGGCGCGCGGCCTGGCCGCTGCCCCCGACGCCGAGTTCCGGGTGCACTCGGACGTCCGGCCGTACTCGGGCACCTACGCCGACGTCGAGCGGAGCGCGCGCCGACTGGCGGCGGGCCTGCGCGAGCGCGGCGTGGGTCCGGGCGACGTGATCGCGATGCAGCTGCCGAACTGGATGGAGGCGGCGACGAGCTTCTGGGCCGCCGCGTTCCTGGGAGCGGTGGTGGTGCCCGTCGTGCATTTCTACGGGCAGAAGGAGCTGTCCTACATCCTGGGGGATGCCAAGCCGAAGGTATTCCTCACCGCCGCGTTGTTCGGGCACCTGAAGTTCGACCCGGCGGTCGTGGGCGAGGTGCCCATCGTCGGGGTGGTGGGCGGGAACGATCCAGCGGTGGTGCGCGGGAACGATCCAGCGGTGGTGGGCGGGGATCTTGCCTTCGAGGACCTGCTGGCCGATGAGCCGATGTCCGGCGTGCTGGCGACCGATCCGGCCTCTCCGACGCTGATCGCCTACACGTCGGGAACCACCAGCGCACCCAAGGGCGTGATCCACAGCCACCACACGTTGGTGCACGAGACCCATCAGCTGGTGGGGCAGAACCAGGAGGACACCGGCAAGCAGCTGACCGCCGCGCCGGTCGGCCACTTCATCGGCATGGTGGGGGCCCTGCTGATGCCGGTGCTGCACGGCATGCCGATCAACCTGTTGGACGTCTGGGATCCGGGTAAGGCGCTGGCGTTGATGAAGAGCGACGGCCTGGCGATCGGCGGTGGCCCACCGTATTTCGTGACCAGCCTGCTGGACCATCCGGACTTCACCCACGAGCATCTGGACGGCGTGCGCACCGTCGGGCTGGGCGGCTCGACGGTGCCGGTGGCGGTCACCACGAGGCTGAAGGACCTGGGAATCACCGTGTTCCGGTCCTACGGCAGCACCGAACATCCGTCGATCACCGGATCGCGTTACGACGCGCCGGAGGCCAAGCGGCTCTACACCGACGGCTGTGCCCTGTCCGGGGTTGAGGTACGCCTGGGCGAGGACGGGGAGATCCTGTCCCGCGGACCCGACCTGTGCCTCGGCTATACCGATGATTCGTTGACCGCCAAGGCTTTTGACGCCGACGGCTGGTACCACACCGGTGATGTCGGTGTACTGGACGACGACGGCTACCTGACCATCACCGATCGCAAGTCCGACGTCATCATCCGAGGTGGTGAGAACATCAGCGCGGTCGAACTGGAAGAAACCCTGCTGGCGTTGTCCGGTGTTGCAGAGGCGGTGGTGGTGGCCGCGCCCGACGAGAAGTACGGCGAACACGCCACGGCGGTGCTGCGCATGCTGCCCGGCCATGGCCTACCCGACCTGGCGACGGTGCAGGCGCACTTCAGGGCGGCGGGGATGGCGCGGCAGAAGTGGCCGGAGGAGCTGCGCGAGGTCGATGATTTCCCGCGCACCGCCAGCGGCAAGGTACAGAAATTCAAGGTCCGCCAACTGGTGGCCGCCCGGTGACCGTTCTGGTCCTCGGTGCCAGTGGTTTCCTGGGTTCGCACGTGACCCGCGCACTGGTCCAGGACGGCCAGGACGTCCGGGTGCTGTTGCGAGAGTCGAGTTCCACCAAGGGGATCGACGATCTGGATGTGGAACGCCACTACGGTGGCCTGTTCGACGACGACGCCCTGCGAACGGCGATGACCGGATGTGACGTCATCTACTACTGCGTCGTCGACGCGCGGATGTGGCTGCGCGACCCAGCGCCGCTGTTCCACACCAACGTCGACGGTCTGCGCAACGTCCTCGACATCGCCGCCGAATTCAGCGAACCACGCCCAAACGTACGAACGGGCGAAGAAGTTCGAGTGGGCGACGCCATTTCGTCGAACTCGGGCGGCCCGCTCCGCAAGTTCGTGTTCACGTCCACCATCGGCACGCTAGGTCGCAGCGACACCCGATTGGTCACCGAGGAAGATCCGCGCAACTGGACCGGCGGTGGACCGTATATCGAGGCCCGCGTCGCCGCCGAGGAACTCGTGCTGTCCTACGCGCGCGAACAGGGGCTGCCCGCGGTGGCGATGTGCGTGGCCACTACCTACGGGCCACGGGACTGGCAACCCACCCCGCACGGCTCGATGATCGAGATGGTGGCGAAGGGCAAAATGCCAGTGAGCCCGGACTTCTCGCTCGAGGTGGTCGGCATCGAGGACGCCGCCCGCGCCATGCTGCTGGCCGCCGAGCACGGCCGGATCGGCGAACGTTACATCGTCGCCGAGCGGTTCATGAAGGTCCGGGACATCAACGCGATCGCCGCGCGGGCCGCCGGGGTGTCCCCACCGCGGATCAACATTCCGCTGCCGGTGATGTACGGGGTGTCGTTCCTCAACGACGTGGCGTCGAAGCTGCTGCGCCGCGACTTCCCGATGGCGCGGGCCGGCACCCGGATGAGCGCCCGGATGTCGGCGCTGGACCACAGCAAGGCCGAGCGTGAACTCGGCTGGAAGCCCCAGCCCATCGAGGACTCATTGACCCGCGCAGTCGACTTTTTCCTGACCCACTGAGGAGTGTCATTCCGGTACCTCTCCACCGCGAGCGTGCACTGTTATGGGTTCTGCCAGCCCGGAATTACATATGGGTGCACGGTCGCGCTGCCGAAATCACTCGGCGCTGTGACCGGTGGCGGCATGGTGGCCGGCGCGGTAGCCGAAAACCATCGCCGGGCCGATGGTTCCCCCCGCGCCGCCGTACGCCCGGCCGGTGACGCCGGCCATCGCATTGCCGGCGGCGTAGAGACCGTCGATAACCGTGCCCGACACGTGCAGCACCCGGCCGTCGCGGTCGGTGCGCGGTCCGCCCTTGGTGCCCATCGCGCCGAGCGCGACCGGGACCGCGTAGAACGGTGCGGTATCCAGCGGACCCAGGGTCTGGCCGGCCGGCGTCGACGCGTCGGGATCGCCCCAGTACCCGTCGTATGCGCTCGAACCCCGGCCGAAGTCGGGGTCTTCTGGATCGGTTGGATCGCTGACGTTCTGGTTCCAGGCGGCCACGGTGCGGGCCAGGCCGTTCGGATCGATACCGGTTTTCTCGGCCAACTCGGCCAGGTCGGCCGACTTGTTGAACCAGTCCAGCGCCTCGCCGCCGGGCTCTACCCCCAGGAAGCCGTACCGCTTCAGGTGCTGATCGTCGAAGACGATCCAGGCCGGGTCGTTGACGTAGCCGTCGCGGGGATGCAGGTATTGGAAGGCGCCGGCCATCGAGTTGTAGTCACAGGCCTCGTTGATGAACCGGTTGCCGGACCGGTTGACGATGATGCTGCGCGGCCGGGTCCGCTCGAGTCGCACGCTGCGGCTGCGCGGGTGGCCGCCGAGGGTGTCGCCGGGGATCTGGATGACCGGCACCCACCACGCCTCGCCCATGTTGGCCAGATCGGCGCCCTGGGCCATCGCCATCCGCAATGCGTCGCCGGTGTTGTTCGGGGGTGATACGGGTCCGTGCATCGGACCGCGCAGGAACGCCGCGACCAGGTTGGCGTCCCATTCGAATCCACCGTTCGCCAGGATGACACCGCGCCGCGCAGTCACCTGGAAGCTGTTGTCCCCATGGGTGATCCGTACTCCCGTGACACGGCCATCGTGGGCGACGAGCTCGACGGCGCGGCAGTCGGTCCGTGGTTCGACACCGAGGTCGAGCAGGCCCCGGAGCAGCCCGGCGATCAGCGCGGCGCCGGCGACCACGAGATCACCCGAGTCGGTGCCGATGTCGGCGTGCAGCCGGGCCCTGGTCTCGGCATCGAGACCGACGTTGCTGAAGTCGGCGGGGAACGCGGTGATGCGGTCACCCCAGCCCGGTACGCGGTCGAGGTCATACGGTGCCGGCCCGAGGGACCGGCCGCCGCCCGGCCGCCCGCCCGGCAGCTCGGGCTTGTAATCCGGGAAACCGGTGGCGATCTGGAACCGCATGTCGCTGTGCGCCTCGACGAAATCGATCATCGGCTGGCCGCCGCGCACGAACGTCCCGACCAGTTCCTCGTCCATCGCGCCGAAGGACTGCGCCCGCAGGTAGGCCAGGGCGTCGTCGACGCCGAGATCGGGCGCCTTGTTGTGCGCCGGGATCCAGGCGATGCCGCCCGACACCGCGGTGGTCCCGCCGATCTTGTCGGACTTCTCGAAGACGGCGACCTCCGCTCCGCCGGCGGCGGCGGCCAGGGCCGCGGTCATCCCTGCCGCGCCGGTACCGAGCACAACCACGTCCACTTCGAGATTCGCGTCGCTCTCCGGCGAAATGTTCATCGCGCCAATCCTTTCCGAGTTCGGATAGCAGGTTCAGGTGTTCGGTTCGACCGTCAGGTCAGGAGGTCAGCGAGGTCCCGGGCCGCGGCGAGGGCGGCGTCGCGCCCGCGCTCGACCACGTCCTGCCGGTGCGAGATCAGGTTGAGGCAGGTGGGCGGCGACGGCGGGAGCCGGTGCACCGCGACCGCGAGGCCGTAGGTGTTCGGCTCGATCTCGCCGTGGGTGATCACCCAGCCACGTTCCCGGGTCAACGTCACCAGATCCCGCTCGCCCGGCTTCGGCGGCATGCTGGCCAGCAGGGCGATGCCGGCGGCGCCGCGGTCCAGGGCGTACCGGCTGCCCTCATGGAAGGACAGTTGGTAGGAGACATGGGTGGGCACGATCACCGCGACCGCCACCTGCTGGTCCCCTTCGGCGATCAACAGCGAGACCGTGGTACCCAGTTCGTCGGCCAGGGCACGCAGTCGCGGTAGGCACACATGGCGCAGGTTGTTGTCGTAGGCCGCGCCCAGTGTCGCGAGCCCGGAGCCCGGCCGGTACCGCCCGTCCTCGTTGCGCGCGACGAGGTTGAACTGAGCCAGCGTCGCCAGCAGCCGGTAGGCGATGGTGCGGTGCACCCCGATCTGGTGGGCGACCTGTTGCACGCTCAACCCGCCCGGATTGGCCGCCACCGCCTGCAGTGCGGTCAGTCCGCGGGCCAGCGTCTGCGAGCCGGGCAGCGTCGATCCGGCCGGGGGCGCAGCGCTGGACCCGGCACCGGCCGTGCCGGTGCCCGGTGTGTGTGGTCCCTTGACAGACGTCACTGCGAGAGTGATGCTCTATAGATAGTGCACATTGATGAGCGATATTAGCACATATCGTGCACAAAAAAAGAGAATGACGTAATCGCAGGCAGAAGGGCCATTTTGTGAAGAAGACCGGGCGTGTCTGAGTTCGAGAGCATTTGGGGCGACCTTCAGGGCGTTGCGTTCGCCCAGGGGTATCTGGACGCCAACGGTGTCCGGACCCGCTATCTGCATGCGGGTGAGGCGGGCCGGCCGGTGTTGTTCCTGCTGCACGGGTCCGGCGGCCACGCGGAGGCATACATCCGCAATCTCGAATCGCATGCCGAACACTTCGACACCTGGTCGATCGACATGCTTGGCCACGGCTACACCGACAAGCCCGGGCACCCGCTCGAGATCTCGCACTACGTCGACCATCTGCTCGCGGTCGCCGACGCCATCGGCGCCGACAAGTTCTACCTCTCCGGCGAATCCCTCGGCGGCTGGGTGGCCTCCCGGGCCGCATCGGATCATCCCGACCGCATCGAGCGACTGGTCCTGAACACCGCCGGCGGCTCCCAGGCCGACCCGGAAGTGATGAAACGGATCATCACGCTGTCGATGGCCGCCGTCGAGGACCCCACCTGGGAAACGGTTCAGGCCCGGATCAAGTGGCTGATGGCGGACAAGTCCAAGGACTACGACGACGTTGTCGCCAGCCGACAGCGCATCTACCGCCAGCCCGGTTTCGTCGCGGCCATGCGCGACATCATGGCGCTGCAGGACCCCGAGATCCGCGCGCGAAACCTGATGAGCGCGGCCGACTATGGCGCGATCAAGGCCCCCACGTTGGTGTTGTGGACCACTGACGACCCGACCGCGGACGTCAGTGAGGGATCGCGGATCGCCTCGATGATCCCGGGTGCGCGCTTCGAGGTGATGCCGAATTGCGGGCACTGGCCGCAGTACGAGGATCCCAAGACGTTCAATCGATTGCACCTGGACTTCCTGCTGGGTCGCGCGTGACGGCGGGGAAGGGAGCGCAGATCCCCGCCGCCGACATCGATGTGGTGATCGTCGGCGCCGGCCCGGTCGGCCTGACTCTGGCCAATGTGCTTGGCCTGCAGGGTGTTCGAACGCTCATCGTGGAGGAACGCGACAGCCTGATCGACTACCCGCGTGGTGTCGGCCTGGATGACGAGTCGCTGCGCACCTTCCAGGCGATCGGCCTGGTCGACAAGGTGCTGCCGCACACCGTCCCGAATCAGATCCTGCGGTTCTTCGACGCGAACCGCAAGCTGCTGGTGGAGATGGCGCCCCCGGACGCCCGCTTCGGCTGGCCCAAGCGCAACGGGTTCGTCCAGCCCATGGTGGACGCCGAGTTGCTCTGCGGGCTGGACCGATTCGCGCACGTCCGGGTTCAGTGGGGCACCCAGATGACCACCTGCACCGAGGACGCCGACGGGGTGACGGTCGAGTTGAGCACCGGCGCGCCGGTGCGGGCCCGCTACGTCGTGGGATGCGACGGCGGCCGTAGTGCGACGCGGCACCTGATGGGGGTGGCCTTCGACGGCACCACGTCGTCCACCCGCTGGGTGGTGATCGATCTTGCGAACGACCCGCTCGGCCACCCGAACAGCGAGGTGGGCGCCGATCCCGAACGGCCCTACGTGTCGATCTCGATCGCGCACGGAATCCGGCGGTTCGAGTTCATGATCCACGAACACGAGTCCGACGAACTGGCTTCTGATCCCGCGTTCGTCACCAAACTGCTGTCCACCTTCGTGCCCCATCCGGACCAGGTGGACATCATCCGGCACCGGGTGTACACGCATCATTCGCGGATCGCGGCGTCGTTCCGGAAGGGCCGGCTGATGCTCGCCGGCGACGCCGCGCACCTGATGCCGGTCTGGCAGGGGCAGGGCTACAACAGCGGCATCCGTGACGCTTTCAACCTGGGTTGGAAGTTGGCAGCCGTGACCAACGGCCAGGCCGGGGACCGCCTGCTGGACTCCTACGACGTGGAGCGCCGCAAGCATGCCCGGGCGATGATCGACCTGTCCACGATGGTGGGGCGGGTGATCTCACCGACCAATCGTCGCGTTGCAGGTCTGCGCGACAAGGTGATCCGCGCCGCCTCGATCGTACCGACGTTGAAGAGCTACGTGCTCGAGATGCGGTTCAAGCCGATGCCCCGGTACGACACCGGGGCAGTGGTGCACGCGGTGAATCCGCCGGCACCGGGCTCTGCGGTCGGCGCGCTGTTCATCCAGCCGCGGGTCGACACCCGCGATCGCCAGGATGTGCTGCTCGACGACGTGATCGGACCGGGCTTCGCCGTGCTGTGCTGGAACAACGATCCGCGCCGACTGCTCGGGCCGGACGAATTCGAGCGCTGGAAAGCGTTGGGAGCCAAGTTCATCGCGCTGCGCTCGCAGACCCAGCTGCACTGGGACGGGCCCGCCGGCGCAGATCCGGAAGTGGTCGTGGTCGGCGACCGCTCCGGTGCGCTGAAGAAGTTCTTCGACACCCAGACCGACTCGGTGCTGTTCCTGCGGCCGGACCGGTGCATCGCCGGCGCGTGTGTCGCGCAGCGGGCCCCGGAGCTGAGCGTGGACATCGCGCGGGCCCTCGACCTTACCCCCAACGGCGCGAAAGGCGGTGAACCCCATGGCAAACCTGGCCCTGTGCTGCATGTCGCACAGCCCGCTGCTGAACCTTCCGGGACCGTCGGCTGAGCTCCTCGACGACATCAACGGCGAGCTGGCCGCGGCCCGCCGGTTCGTCGCCGAGTTCGATCCCGAACTGGTGGTCATCTTCTCCCCGGACCACTACAACGGATTCTTCTACCGGTGCATGCCGCCGTTCTGCATCGGCACCGCGGCCACCGGCGTGGGTGACTACGGTACCTACGCGGGCCCGCTCAACGTCGCCTCGGATACCGCGAACGCCTGTGCCGCTGCGGTTCTCGCCGCCGACGTGGACGTCGCGATCTCGGCGGGAATGGACGTCGACCACGGGACGGTCCAGCCTCTCGAGACCCTGTTCCCCGACATCGCCGCCGTCCCCGTCGTCCCGGTGTTCATCAATTCGGTGGCCACCCCGCTGGGCCCGCTGCGGCGGGTGCGGGCACTCGGGGCCGCGGTCGGCGCCTTCCTGGCGACACTGGGACGGCGGACGCTGGTGATCGGCTCCGGTGGACTGTCCCACGATCCGCCGGTGCCCACCATGGCCACCGCCCCGCCCGCCGCCCTGGATCGCATCGTCCGGGGTGTCCCGATGACGGCCGATCAGCGGATGGCGCGCCAGAACGCGGTGATGTCCGCGGCCCACGATTTCGCGCACGGCGACAGCCCGCTGCAACCGCTGAACCCCGACTGGGACAACGCATTCCTGGATCTGGTGGACAACAACCGGGTTGCCGAGGTGGACGCCTGGGACAACGCATGGATCGCGGGGCAGGCCGGCAATTCCGCGCACGAGGTCCGCACCTGGGTGGCGGCCTTCGCCGCAATGGCGGCCGCCGGGCAGTACCAGACGGTCCAGCGGTACTACCGGCCGGCACCGGATCTGATCGCCGGCTTCGCGATTCGGACGGCGGTGAGCGGATGAGCTCGACGGAGTTCGACCGCGTGGTGGACGTTCTGGTGGTCGGCAGCGGCGGCGGCGGCATGACCGCGGCGCTGACCGCGCAGGCCGCCGGCCTGGACACCCTGGTGGTCGAGAAGGCCGCGCAGTTCGGTGGTTCCACCGCGCTGTCCGGTGGCGGCATCTGGGTGCCCGGGGCGCCCTCGCAGCGCCGGGAGGGTTACGTGCCCGACCCCGAGGAGACGTTCACCTATCTGAAGCGGATCACCGACGGCCTGGTCAGCGACGAACGGCTGCGGACGTACGTCGATGCGGCGCCGGAGATGATGGACTTCCTCGAGAAGCGCAGCCGGTGGTTCGAATTCGTCTGGAAGCCCGGGTACGCCGACTACTATCCGGAACTCCCCGGGGGGTCGGCACTCGGCAGCACCATCAATGTCCCGGCGATCGACCTGCGCGAACTCGGCGACGACGAACGGTATCTGCTGCAGCCCCTGGCGCTCGCGCCGAAGGGAATCTGGTTCGCGCCCAAGGACCTTCGGCTGTTCTACCAGGTTCGGCAGAACTGGCGCGGGAAGGCCGTACTGGTCAAGCTGATCTACCGGATGTTCCGCGCGCGGGTGTTCGGCGACCGGATGGCCGCCATCGGGCAGTCGCTGATGGCGCGAATGCGCCTGGCGCTGCGCGAGCATGACATTCCGCTCTGGCTCGGTGCCCCGATGACCGAGCTCATCACTGATGTCGACGGCAAGGTCAACGGCGCCGTCATCGAGCGAGACGGTAAGGCTCTACGGATCGGTGCGCGCCGCGGCGTCATCCTCGCGGCCGGTGGGTTCGATCACGACATGGACTGGCGCCGTGAGCATCTGCCCGAGCTCGACCGTGATTGGAGCTTTGGCAATCCCGCGGCGATGGGTGACGGTATCCGGGCCGGCGAGAAGGTGGGGGCCGGCACCGACCTGCTCGACGAGGCGTGGTGGTTCCCGGCGATGTGCTGGCCCGACGGCCGGCTGCAGTTCATGCTCAACGAGCGCATGATGCCGTCGCAGTTCGTCGTCAACGGCGCCGGGGAGCGGTTCATCAACGAAGCCGCGCCCTATATGGATTTCGCGCACGCGATGATCGACGGGCAGCGGACCGGCGTGACGCACGTCCCGTGCTGGCTCGTCACCGACATGCGCTCGTTCCACCGGTACGTCGTCGGTGGGCACCTCCCGATACCGAAGATCCCATTCGCGCCGGTGCCGACGGGCGGGAAACTGCCCAAGGCCTGGTTGGAGTCCGGCATCGTCAAGCAGGCCGACAGCTGGGAGGGGCTGGCCGAACAGATCGGAGTCCCGCCGGATGCGTTGCACCGCACGGCAACCCGCTTCAACGAGCTAGCCCGCTCGGGTCACGACGACGACTTCAACCGAGGAGACAGCGCCTACGACAACTACTACGGCGACCCGACCCTGCCCAACCCGAACCTGCACCCGATCGGAAAGCCCCCGTACCTGGCGTTCCAGATCATCCTCGGTGACCTGGGTACCTCGGGTGGGTTGCGCACCGATGAGCATGCCCGCGTCCTCGGGGGTGACGATCGGGTGATCGACGGCCTCTACGCCGTCGGCAACAATTCGGCCGCGGTCATGGGCCGCAGCTATGCCGGCGCCGGCGCCACCATCGGCCCGGCCATGACGTTCGGCTACGTGGCGGCCCGCCACATGGCCGGGACAACCAGCAACACAATTGGTCTCACTGGACCCATTGAGACACCGAGCAGTCCCAACCGGAGGTAACACATGAAGATTTCCCTGTTCTACGAATTCCCGCTGCCCCGGCCCTGGACCGAGGACGACGAGCACCAACTGTTCCAGCACGGCCTCGACGAGGTCGAGCTGGCCGACAAGGCCGGCTTCTCCACGGTGTGGTTGACCGAACACCACTTCCTCGAGGAGTACTGCCACTCGACCGCGCCGGAGATGTTCCTGGCCGCAGCGAGCCAGCGCACCAAGGACATTCGGCTCGGTTTCGGTGTGATGCACCTGCCGCCGGCGATCAACCCGCCGGCCCGCATCGCCGAGCGCGTGGCCACGCTGGACCACCTGTCCAACGGCCGGGTGGAATACGGCACCGGTGAGGGCTCCTCGGTCGCCGAGCTCGGTGGCTTCAACATCGACCCCGCCGACAAGCGCGAGCAGTGGGAGGAGGCACTCGAGGTGTCGATCCGCTGCATGGTGGAGGAACCGTTCTCCGGTTTCAAGGGCCAGCACGTCGAGATGCCGGCGCGCAACGTGATCCCCAAGCCTCTGCAGAAGCCTCACCCGCCGGTCTGGGTGGCGTGCACCCGGCCGGCGTCGGTACAGATGGCCGCCCAGAAGGCCATCGGCGCACTGAGTTTCGCCTACACCGGGCCGGAAGCGCTCAAGGAGCGGGTGGACGGCTACTACAAGGAGTTCGAGGAGAAGGGCGCGCCCGTCACCCCGGCGATGAACCCGAACATCCTGGCCATCGGCGGCGACCTGTCGATGATGGTGGCCAAGAGCGACGACGAGGCGCTGAAGCGGCTCGGGATCGGCGGCGGGTTCTTCTCGTTCGGCATCATGCACTACTACCTGACCGGCATGCACACGCCGGGCCGCACCAAGGTCTGGGAGCGCTACCAGGAGGCCGTCAAGGAGGACCCCACGCTGGCCTACGGTCCGGGCCGCGGCGCCATCGGCTCGCCGGAAACCGTGCGCAAGTTCCTGCGTGACTACGAGGCCAGCGGCGTGGACGAGATCATCCTGCTGCTGAATCCGCGCAGCCACGAGGGCACCATGGAGTCCATCGAGATCATGGGTAAGGAGATCCTGCCCGAGTTCATTGAACGTGACCAGAAGGCCGTCGCGGCCAAGGCGAAGCGCCTCGAGCCGGTGCTCGAGAAGGTCGAGGCCCGCCGGCAGGCCTCCGAGGCGCCGTTGTTCGACGAGACCTACTCGTTCGGCGGGTTGCCCACCGGCCGCGGCGGCAAGTTCACCGCTGGCGAGATCCCCGAGGCGATGGCCGAGATCAATGAGGGCCGCGTCAAGGCCGCGCAGCTGGAGAAGGAGCAGCGCACGGCCAAAGAGGCCGCCAACTAACAGTGGCGGCCGCAGACGACCTGGTGCGCTACGACGGTAAACACGTCGTGGTCACCGGGTGCGCATCGGGGATCGGCGCGCATGCCGCACGGCGGCTCGCCGACCTTGGTGCCCGCGTCACCGGGCTGGACATCCGGGCCCCCGAGGACGATTCGGCGGTGGCGGAGTTCATCGACCTGGATCTCTCGGATCCGGAATCCGTCGACCGCGCCGCGGGCGCCGTCGGTGCGCCGGTGGACGGACTGTTCAACGTCGCCGGGGTGTCGTCGGGGATCGGCAACCCGATCCTGGTGGTGCGCATCAATTTCCTCGGCACCCGCCAGTTCACCGAGGCGCTCGTGGACCGCATGCCGGCCGGTTCGGCGATCACCAACGTGTCCTCGCTGGCCGCCGCGTCGTTCCGGGAGAACGCCCGGATCACGGCCGGACTGCTGGACACAACCTCGATCGCCGAGGGTCTGGCCTGGTGCCACGCGCATCCCGAGGCGATCGCCGACGGCGGCTACCGGTTGTCCAAGGAAGCGATCATCCTCTACGGCATGCGGCAGGTCGGCGAGCTCGGCGCCCGGGGCATCCGGATCAACTGCACGGGCCCGGGCGTCACCGAGACCCCGATCCTGGATCAACTGCGCTCGGCATACGGGCCGGATTATCTGGATTCGTTCAGCACCCCGCTGGGCCGGGTGGCCGGGCCGGACGAACAGGCCGCGGTGCTGGTGTATCTGGGCAGCCAGGCGGCGAGTTACATTACCGGGCAGGTGATCTGGGTCGACGGTGGCACCGTTGCACAGCGGATCGCGGGCGAACTCGTCGACACGAGCCAGGAGGACTGAGACATGGCCGGCACGATGAAGGACTTCCGCAGGCTCGCCGACGACGTCCGCAACTGGGGACGCTGGGGCGATGACGACGAACTGGGCACGCTGAACTTCATCACGGCCGACAAGGTCGCCCAGGGCGCCGCACTGGCTCGGCAGGGCAAGGTCTTCCCGCTCGGGGTCGACTTCGGGTCGTCGGGTCCGCAGGGCGCATTCCAGTTCCGGCACAACCCCATTCACGTCATGACCGTCGACGGCGGGGACGCCGCGACGCTGGCGGAGTACGGGCCGCAGTGGCTGCGCAATTCGGTGGCCGCCGAGATGGCCGGATTCTTCGTGGACAACCCGTTCCGGTTCAACGACGACATGATCGTGATGCCCTTGCAGGCCGCCACCCAGTGGGACGCGCTGAGCCACGTCTACTACGAGGACAAGCTCTACAACGGATTCCCGGCCGGATCGGTGACCAGTTTCGGCGCCTACCATTGCGGTATCGACAAGGTCGACGGCAAGGGCATCACCTCCCGCGGTGTCCTGCTCGACGTGGTGCGACACCGTGGCGCCGAGGTATTCCTGGAGCCGGGGAACCCGATCACACCGGCCGAACTCGACGAGGTCGCCCGGGCGCAGGGGGTTAGCGTCGGCCGGGGCGACATCGTGCTGGTGCACACCGGCTGGTGGACCCGCTTCCAGCAGAACGCGGTCGGCTCGGAGCCGGGGTCCGGCCTGGACTGGACCTGCGCGGCCTGGATGCACGACCACGAGATCGCGGCGATCGCCGCGGACAATCTGATGGTCGAGGACCCCGACCCGGCCAACGGTGTCGAAGGCACCTTCCTGCCGATGCACATGCTGTGTCTGCGCGACATGGGTCTGATGCTCGGCGAATACTGGGACCTGGGCCCGCTGTCGGCGGACTGCGCCGCTGACGGGGTCTACGAGTTCCAGCTGATCGCGCCGCCGCTGCGCGTCGTCGGTGCGGTGGGTTCACCGGTCAACCCGATTGTGATCAAGTGACACACATCGAGCACCACACCACCACCGTCGATGGTCTGGCCACCGGTTATCTGGAAGCCGGATCGGGCGATCCGGTAATCCTGCTGCACGGGGGGGAATTCGGAGCCAGTGCCGAAATCGGCTGGGAACGAACCATTCCCGCGCTGGCCGCGCACTACCGCGTGATCGCGCCCGACATGCTGGGCTACGGGCGAACCGCCAAGGTGCTCGACTTCGTCGACGGGCGCGGGATGCGGATCCGGCACGTCGCGGCGCTGTGCCGGCAACTGGGCGTGGATTCGGCGATCTTTGTCGGCAACTCGATGGGCGCAATCAACCTGTTCGTGGACGCCACGTCGGAGGCACCCGTGCTGCCGGTCCGGGCGATGGTGGCGATCTGCGGCGGCGGGGAGATCCAGGCGAACGAGCACATGGCCGCTCTGTACGACTACGACGCCACCCCGGAGGCGATGCGGCGCATCGTCACCGCACTGTTCGCCGACCCGGCCTACACCGCCGACGACGCGTACGTGGCGCGCCGGCACGAGTCGGCCACCCTGCCGGGCGCGTGGGAAGCCATTGCGGCCGCCCGGTTCCGCCGGCCCGGTTCGCAACTGCCGGCGGCGGCGTCCAGTGCCCGTCGGTACGACCGCATCACGGTGCCGGTCCTGGTGGTCGAGGGTGGTGCCGACAAGCTACTGCCCGCCGGCTGGGCGGCCGAGATCGCCGGGCAGATCGCGGGTGCCCGCTCGGCGGTCGTCGAGAGCGCCGGGCACTGCCCACAGATCGAACAACCGGATGCAGTGACCACGCTGCTGCTGGATTTCTTCGCCGAACAATCGGAGCGCGCATGAGCAACACAGAACTGGACGGCAAGGTCGCCGTCGTCACCGGCGCCGCGGGCGGACTCGGGCGCGGCATCGCCGAGCGCTTCCTGGCCGAGGGCGCGAAGGTGGTGGCCGGGGATCTCGCCGAAGGCGAACCACTGGGCGGGAATTCGGTGTTCGTGCCCACCGACGTCTCCGATATGGAACAGGTCAGTGCCCTGGTCGCGACGGCCGTCGACACCTTCGGCGGCCTGGACATCATGGTCAACAACGCCGGCGTGTCCGGCACGATGCACCGCCGCTTCCTCGACGACGACCTGGCCGACTTCCACCAGGTGATGGGCGTCAACGTCCTGGGTGTGATGGCCGGCACCCGGGACGCCGCGCGTTACATGGCCGAGCACGGTGGCGGGTCGATCCTGAACCTGACCTCCATCGGCGGCATCCAGGCGGGCGGCGGCGTGCAGACCTACCGCGCCTCCAAGGCCGCCGTCATCCAGTTCACCAAGTCCGCGGCGATCGAGTTGGCGTACTACGACATTCGGGTCAACGCGATCGCGCCCGGCAACATCCGCACCGCGATCGTCTCGAAATCGGCCAATGCGGAGGACCGGCAGCGGATCGACGAGTTCGAGGAGAACATCCGGGCCCAGATGCGCCGGGACCGGCCGTTGAAGCGTGAGGGCACGGTCGAGGACGTCGCCGAGGCGGCGCTGTACTTCGCGGGTGACCGGTCGCGGTATGTCACCGGCACCGTGCTGCCGATCGACGGCGGCACGGTGGCGGGCAAGGTCATCGTCTCGAAGAAGTCCTGATCCGGGCCGGCACCTCCGGCGCGAGCGTGCAGCCATCTGCAATATCGGGCAGTCGACGTACATCTGCGTGCACGCTCGGCGGCGGTTCACAGGGCCACCCTTTACCTGACACTCGATTATAGGTAGTCTCTAACGCGATAACACCGCCGCGAACGGGGATGCCGATGACCGACCTCGTGATCGAGATCAACGGGCTGCGAAAGTCCTTCGGCAAGTTCGAGGCGCTGGGGGGCCTGGACCTTCAGGTGCAACGCGGCCAGGTGCACGGCTTCCTCGGGCCCAACGGCGCGGGCAAGTCCACCACCATCCGCGTCCTTCTCGGGTTGTTGCGCGCCGACGCCGGCCGGGTCCGGCTGTTGGACGGTGATCCGTGGCGCGATGTGGTTGCTCTGCACCGCCGGTTGGCCTACGTCCCGGGTGATGTGTCGTTGTGGCCGTCCATGACCGGTGGAGAGGCGATCGATCTATTGGGCGCCATGCGCGGCGGCCTCGACGAGCACCGCCGGGCCGACCTGTTGCAGCGCTTCGAGCTGGATCCCACCAAGCGGGGCCGGCAGTACTCCAAGGGCAACCGGCAGAAGGTGGCCATCGTCGCCGCGCTCGCGTCCGACGTCGAGCTGCTGATCCTCGACGAACCGACATCGGGCCTGGATCCGTTGATGGAGAACGTCTTCCAGGAGGTGGTCGGCGAGGCCGTCGGGCGGGGGGCCACCGTCCTGCTCTCCAGCCACATCATGGCCGAGGTCGAGATGCTGGCCGACCAACTGAGCATCATCCGCGACGGGGTGATCGTCTCGTCCGGCACTCTGGGCGAGTTGCGTGGACAAGCCCGAACGACGATCCGCGCCGAGCTGGCCGTCGTCCCGCGGCTCGACGAGCTGGCGCTGTTGCACGACGTGGACCTCAGTGGCCACCGCTTGACGGCCTCCGTCGACGCCGACCGGATCGGCGCGGCGATGGAGCTCCTCACTCCGTTCGGCCTGGCGGGTCTGACCGTCGAACCGCCGTCGCTGGAGAGCCTGTTCCTGAGGCTGTACGACGACGACCGGGCACTGGTCCGACGATGACGGTGTCGAGCGCGATCGCCGGCACCCCACCGCTGCTGCGGGCATCGCTGGAACACGAGAAGCGTTCGTTCGCGCCCTGGGTCGTGATCGCCACGGCGCTGTCCGTTTCCTCGGTCGTCGTGTACCCGTGGTTGTTCCCCGAGGTCGCCGAACGGCAGCGGTTCGCCGCCACCGTCGGCGCCAATCCGGCGCTCGGGCTGATCTTCGGCCCGGCCCACGACCTGTCGACGGTCGACGGGTTCAACGCCTGGCGCAGCCTTGCGCTCGGCGGTTTCCTCACCGGTCTGGGCGCCATCTTCATCGTCGTGAGAGCCAGTCGCGGACAAGAGGATTCCGGCCAGGCCGAGCTGTTGGCAGCGGGTGTTCTGGGGCGACAGGCCCGGCTGCTGACCGCGGTGGCGATGGCGGGGATCTGCTCGCTGGCCGTCGGCGTGGTGTCCTTCGCATTCACGGTCCCGTGCGGCGGTGGGTGGAGGTCGTCGCTGCTGCTATCGGCCGGATTCACCGTGACCGGCTGGATGTTCGCCGCCGTCGCCGCGGTCACCGCACAGATCGCCTCGGATGCGCGCACCGCCACCTCGATCGCGGTGGCCGTCCTCGGCGTGCTGTTCGTGCTGCGCGGCTTTCTGTACTCGGTCGGGGCGCCGCCGTGGACCACCTGGGCCAATCCGCTGGGCTGGATCAGCGAGACCCGGCCGGCGGCCGGCAACCACTGGGGGCCGCTGCTGGCCGGCGTCGCGTTCGCGGCGGTGTGCGCCGCCGTCGGTTTCGCGCTGCAGGTGTCGCGGGACTTCGGGCAGGGCCTGATCGCGTCCCGCCCGGGGCCGGCCCGCGGAACTGCCAGAAACCCAATGGGTCTGGCCATCCGGCTCAACCGGGCACCCGTGCTGTCCTGGTCGGTGGCCTTCGTCGGCCTCGGCCTGATCTTCGGGTATTTCATCCGGACGGTCCGCGAGTTGTTCAGCGTCAACCCGGCCCTGGCCGAGATCTTCGCCGCCGGTGCGACGCTGCCGGCCCAACTGCTGGCCGGCTTCCTGGCAACCGTCGTCACGTTGATCGGCATCGTGGCTGCGGTCGCCGGGGTACAGATCGTCAATCGGGTCCGGACCGAGGAACTCGAGGATCGTGTCGAACCGGTGCTCGCCACCGCGGTCGGTCGCGCCCGCTACCTGGCGCCGAGTGTGCTGGTGGCCTTTGCCGCACCGGCGCTGTATGTCCTGATCTCCGGGGTGATCATCGGAGCGCTGGCAGCCTCCGCCCACATTGGCCTGAACTTCGGCCACCCGCCCCTGCAGGCCGTCGCAACCATCCCTGCGGTGTGGACCGTCATCGCGCTGGCGGTGGCCGTCATCGGTGCGCGCCCACAGGTTCGAATCGCGTCGTGGGCAGGCGTTCTCGGGTCCTTCGGGCTGACGTTGCTGGGGCCGAGCTTCAAACTGCCCGACTGGGCCCTGGGTATCAGTCCCTACTACCACGTCCCACATGTCGCCGTGGAACCCCACAATTGGTGGGGGCTGTTGTGGATCAGTCTGGTCACCATGGCCTTCCTCGCCGTCGGCTTCGCCGGGTTCCGTCGTCGTGACACGCCCTGAGCCGGCGGTTCCCGAGGAGTGGGTGGACGCCGCGTTGCGGGCCGCCGACGAGTTGGGAACGGGTGTCGCCGATGTGCCGATCGCCGTCATCGCGCGGCACGCCGGGGTGTCGCGCAGTACGCTGCTACGCCGGCTCGGCGGTAGTCGCGGCCCGCTGGACGCCGCGGTCCGGGCCGGCGGGGTGGACCCCGGCGGAACACCGCCGGTCCGCTCTCGCGCGATGGCCGCCGCCGCGGAGCTGATCAGCGAAAGTGGTTTGGCCGCAGCCACCCTCGATGCGATAGCGGCGCGGGCGGCGTGTTCGGTGCCGAGTCTGTACGCCGTGTTCGGTGGCCGGGACGGTCTGCTGCTGGCCATCTTCGAACGCCACAGTCCGGTGTCGGCGATCGAGGAGTACTTCGCCCGGCCGCACACCGATCTGCAGGACACCGTGGCCGGCCTCTACCACGTCCTGGCCGAGGTGCTCGGGCGCGCGCCGCGCGTGGTGCCGGCGATGTTCGCCGAAGCATTCGCCCGGCCGGACAGTCCGGCGGTGCAATCCCTTGCCGGGCAGGCGATTCCGCGGATGCTGGGCGTCCTGGGCGGCTGGTTGACCGCGCAGGTGCAGGCGGGGCGAATCGTGGCACAGCCCCTGCCGTTGCTGGTCCAGCAACTGATGGCACCGATGATGATCCATCTCCTGATGCGGCCGGTTGCCGGAGACTCCGGGCTCGTCGAACTACCCGATGTCGACACCGTGTGCGACGTCTTCGCCGACAATTTCGTTCGGGCCGTGGCACCGGCGCCGGACCCGAAGAGAGGACGAGGCCGATGACCGAACCCGGTTCGACGACATGCGCGATCGTGGGGGGCGGCCCCGCGGGGATGGTCCTGGGGTTGCTGCTGGCCCGCGGCGGCATCGAGGTCACCGTGTTCGAGAAGCACGCCGACTTCTTCCGCGACTTCCGCGGCGACACCGTCCACCCGGTGACCCTACGGATGCTCGACGAACTCGGGCTGTTCTCCCGATTCGACGCGCTTCCGCACACCAGGTTCGAGCAGGCGGGATTCGACCTGGACGGACGCCGGATCACGGTCGTCGACTTCCGCCGGCTGCATCAGCCACACCCCTACGTGGCACTGGTCCCGCAGTGGGATCTGCTGAATCTGCTCGCCGAGGCGGGTCGCGAGGAACCGACGTTCACGCTACGGATGCAGACCGAGGTCACCGGGTTGCTGCGCGACGGGGACACCATCACAGGGGTGCGCTTCGACGGACCCGACGGTCCCGGTGAACTCCGCGCCGAGCTCACCGTCGGATGTGACGGCCGAACCTCGATCATTCGGCAGGCGGCCGGTCTGGTTCCGCGCGAATATCCCGTCCCCTTCGACATCGGCTGGTTCCGGCTGGATCGACTCACCGATGCCGCATTCCAGCTGACACCTCGGCTGTCCCGCGGTCTGGCGCTGATCCTGATCCCCCGCGAAGGGTACTTCCAGGCGGGTGCGCTGCTGCCCAAGGGTGGCGAACAGGCCTGGCAGGCAAAGGGATTGGAGTCCTTCCGGGCGCAGGTCGCCGAGCTGGTCCCGGAGGCCTCGACGGCGAGCCTGAAATCGTGGGACGACGTGAAGGTCCTCGACGTCCGGCTGAACCGGCTGCGTCGCTGGCACCGACCCGGTCTGCTGTGCATCGGTGACGCCGCCCACGCGATGTCGCCCATCGGGGGAGTCGGGATCAACCTGGCCGTCGCCGACGCGGTCGCCACCGCCGGGCGGTTGGCCGAGCCGCTGCGCACCCACCACGTCACCGACGCCGACCTGGAGGCGGTCCAACGGCGGCGGAACCTGCCCGCCGCGGTCACCCAAGCCGTGCAGCGGCTCGCGCACCGGGTGGTGATCACCCGGGTGCTGCAGGGCAAGGTGGTCGAGGCCCCGAAGCAGTTGGGTGTTCTGGCGGCGGCGCTCTACCGCGTCATGCCGTGGTTACCGGTGATTCCGGCCTACGCGATCGGCGTCGGCTTGCGTCCCGAGCACACCCCGCAATTCGCGCGCCGTCCCGATACGCCCGAGATCACCGGGCCCGCGTCGCCCACAGGTTGAGCAGATTCGCCAGCATCTGCAGCGGGGCCCGCAGGCTCTCGTCGCCGGCGATCCGTGGATCGCGCGGGCTCAGCTCGCCCGGATCCGGCCCGAGGCCGGCCCGGATCCGCGCCGGTACGTCGAGGAGCCAGGTGATTCCCATGACCGCGGCGTAGCGCCACACGAGCCGTTCGAGCTCGGCCGGATCGAGGGCCGCACCGCCGTGCCGCTGCATCTCGCCGGTGAACAGCAGCAGCAGATCAGAGAAATGAGCATCCCACAAGGAGGTTTCGGCCGCACACAACGCACCCCAGATCGCCATCGCCACGTTCATCCGGCCGACGCAGCCCCAATCCATCAGGCCGCAGCGCAGCTCTCCGGCGTCGTCGCGGAAGAACCAGGCGTTGTCGACGTTGGCGTTCCAGTGACACAGTGCGATGTAGTCGGGCCGGGCGCCGAGCTCGGCCCAGATCTCCTGTTCGACCTCCATCAGACGCGGAGCCTCCGCGGCCAGCCGGCGCAGGAACGCCGGGTCACGAACCCGTTCCGGCAGCAGGCCGGGTTGCGCCGCGGCGAACTCGGCGAGCCGGCCCAGCCGGCGCGTCAGCTTTTCCGGCGTCACCGGCGGCGCCTCGCCGACCGTCGCGCCGCGCAGATCGAACGGGAAGCGTTCGGTGGCCGCGGTGCCCAGTGCACCGGACTGTTGGGTGCCCGCCAGCGCGGCCACTGCGGACAGTAGGGCCCGGTAGTGGCCGTACTGGTCGGGTATCCCGTAGTCCATCGCCTTCTGGTACTGCGGTTCGATCCCGTTGCAGCCGAAGGCTATCCGCTCGGTGATCAGCAGGCCCGTACCGGATTCGCGGTGGTAGTCGGCGAACTGCGGGCGGGGGACGGGGACGGGGAACCGCGGGCTCAGCGCGAGGTTGGCCAACGTCACCTCGGCCGCCATCTGGGTGCGGCCGAGATCGCGGACCGGGTCGTCGAAATCGCGGGAGAACTTGGCGAACAGCTCCGTGGGCAGTCCCGGCTCGGGCCGGCAATAGCGCACGGTCAGCAGCGCCTTGCGGCCGGTGCTGCCGCCGTACACCGGCGTACAGTCGTCGATCGCCGTGACGGCGTTGTCGGCGGGCAGGACTCCGGACACTCGGAAAGCCGTTGTCAGGAAACCGGTTCCAGCCCTGCGCAGCCCGTCGATGTCCGCGGGGAAGGGGATGCCGTAGTGGCCGATGACCGGTCGGGTCACGGCTTCTTGCGGCCGGAGCGGCTGAGTCGCCACTCCGGGGGGAAATTCAGGTCGTTGTCCTTGACGACGTTGTTCAGCCCCTTCTCGAAGGTGCCCTCGGTCAGGTCGACGTCATTGGCGCGGTCGTTGGTCATCATCGGCAGCATGCCCTCCACCACACCGGTCAGCAGGCTGCCGAAGTACTCGCCCTTGTGCTGCTTGTAGAGCTCGAGGAACATCTTCTGCACCACGACGGTGTCGGTCGGGCGCGTCTTCGAACATGCCATCGCATACTTGAGCGTCTCCGCCTCGAGGTTCTCGCGCGGCACGACACTGTTGACGAAGCCGCACTCGTACATCTCCTGCGCAGTGAACGGCCTACCGGTGAACAACATCTCGGAGAACTTGCGCAGCCCCATGGTCTCGGCCCACCACCACAGCCGCGGGCCCCACCCGACGTAGCGGAATGCCGGGTGACCGAACAGGGCGTCGTCGCTGGACACCACCAGGTCCGCGTCGCCGGCCTGATAGAAGTGCCACCCATAGCAGTAGCCCTTGGCCTCGACGATGGTGACCTTCTTGCACTCCTGCAGCGGACGGTTACCCGCGCGCGCCTTGGCGTAGTGATCGGTCATGGTGTACAGGTAGCGGTAGGAGTCGCCGGGCGGGTACTTGACATTCTCGTCGTTGATCGAAAGCTCGTGCAGCAGTGACATTCCGGGGTTCTCCAGCATGTCCCGCTGTTCGGGCAGATCGCCACCGCTGCCGAAATCCTCGCCCTCGCCGCGGATCACCACCACCTTGACGTCGTCGTCCACGTTGCACTTGTGGATCAGATCCGCGTAGTTCTGGCGCATCCCCATGGTGGTGCAGTTGAGCTCGTCGGGCCGGTCGAAGGTGATGTAGGCGATCCGGTTCGCGGTGTCCTTCTCGAACCGGATGAACGGCTCGGCGGCCTTCTTCATCTCCTCGTAGTCGTGCTCCATGGCTGTCTCCCTTGTTTGTGGCGGGGTCGGTCGTGGCGTGCCTGCCAGCGTCGCAGTCCCTCTCACAATGGCAAGTCCGAATCATTAAATCAATCACTTGACTTAATGATGGTCTGTTGGTTCACTGGATGCCATGACGCGACCGGACGGATCCACGATGCGCAGGTCGGGGCGTGCCGAACGGTCCGACGGCACCCGGGAGGCCATCCTCACTGCCGCTGAGAAGCTGTTCGCCGAACACGGTGTTTTCGCCGTCTCCAACCGGCAGGTCAGTGAGGCCGCCGGTCAGGGCAACAATGCCGCCGTCGGCTACCACTTCGGTACCAAGACCGACCTCATCCGCGCGATCGTGCGCCGGCACAACGAACAGGTCGAGCGAATCTGCCAGGACATGCTCGACCGGGCCGCGAAACCCGCGTCCCTCCGCGACTGGGTCGACTGCCTGGTCCGCCCGTTGGCCCAGCACCTGACCGAATTGGGCAGCCCGACCACGTACGCTCGTTTCTCCGCGCAGTTGATGCCCGACCCCAGCCATCGCGATCTGGTGTCGGAGGAGTCACTGGGCTCGTCGTCGGTCCTGCGGATCATCGAGGGTCTCAACCGGGAGCTGCCCGATATGCCCGAAGGGGTCCGGGTCGAGCGAAATGCGATGGCCCGGCAGCTGATCGTGCACATGTTCGCCGAACGGGAACGCGCACTTGCCGACAGTGCGCCGACCCCCCATCCGAGCTGGGCCGCGATGGCCACCAGCCTGGTCGACGCGATCACCGGACTCATGCTCGCACCGATTACCGAGGCAGGGGTTGAAGAGTCATGAAAGTGACTGTGGACCAAGGGAAATGCGTATCTGCGGGCAACTGCGTCGCGAATGCGCCCGACGTCTTCGACCAGGACGAGGACGACGGCAGCGTCATCCTCCTCGACCCGAATCCGTCGCCCGATCGTGCCGATAACGTCCGGCAGGCCGAAGCGGCCTGCCCAGCCCACGCAATCTTCGTCCAGGATTAGGAGCTCACCCGTGACCGAGACACTCACCGACACCGTCGTCCCCGAGTACCCGATGGAACGTTCGGCGGCCTGCCCGTTCTCGCCGCCGCCGGCCGAACTCGAACTCACCGAGGTCAAACCGCTGTCCCGGGTGCGGATCTGGGACGGCAGCACCCCGTGGTTGATCACCGGCTACGAGACGGGCCGGGAGCTCTTCGCGGATTCCCGGGTCAGCGTCGACGACCGCAAGACCGGCTTCCCGCACTGGAACGAGCACATGCTGTCCACCGTGGACAAGCGGCCGCGTTCGGTGTTCACCTCCGATGCCGAGGAGCACACGCGGTTCCGCCGGATGCTGTCCAAGCCGTTCACGTTCAAGCGGGTCGAGGGCCTGCGGTCGGCCATCCAGAAGGTCACCGACGAGTGCATCGACGCTGTGCTGGCCGGCCCGCAGCCGGCCGACCTGGTGACCGCGCTGGCCCTGCCGGTGCCCACCGTGGTGATCAGCGAAATGCTCGGTGTGCCGTATGAGGATCACGAATTCTTCCAGGAGACGGCCAACGCCGGTCTCGCCCGCTACGCCGCCGCGGACGCCATGCAGAAGGGTGCGATGAGCCTGCACCAGTATCTGATCGATCTGGTCAAGCAGAAGCAGGCCAACCCGGCCGAGGACGCGGTGTCCGATCTGGCCGAACGGGTGACGGCGGGGGAGATCAGCGTCAAGGAGGCCGCCCAACTGGGTACCGGCCTGCTGATCGCCGGGCATGAGACGACGGCCAACATGATCGGCATCGGCATCCTGGCGCTGCTGGAGAACCCGGAGCAGGCCGATCTGCTGCGCAACACCGACGACCCGAAGGTGATCGCCAACGCGGTCGAGGAACTGATGCGATACCTGTCCATCATCCAGAACGGACAGCGCCGGATTGCGTTGGACGACATCGAGATCGCCGGTGAGACCATCAAGGCCGGCGAGGGCATCATCCTGGACCTCGCCCCGGAGAACTGGGATCCCGCGATGTTCCCGCAGCCGGACAAGCTGGACCTGGCCCGCGAGAATGCCGGCCAGCAACTGGGATTCGGCTACGGACGTCACCAGTGCGTGGGTCAGCAGCTTGCCCGGGCCGAGATGCAGATCGTGTTCCACACCCTGCTGCGCCGGATCCCGACGCTGAAGCTGGCGATCCCGTTCGACGAGGTGCCGTTCAAGCACGACCGGCTGGCCTACGGCGTCTACAGCCTGCCCTGCACCTGGTAGCCCAACCACGCCGAAACGTACGTTTGGGCGAAGTTGTTCGAGTAGCTTCCACCATTTCGTCGGACTCGGCGGGGCACAGGATGGCCGGCAGATGCCGTGAAGAACTTCGGTCACTGCCGAATTGGACGAAATGGTGCGCTGGTCTCGGCTTTTCGCGCCCAAACGTACGTTTGGGCGTGGTTGGGGTCAGGGGATGTCGATGACGACCTTGCCGAGTGCCCGGCGGTCGGCGACGTGGCGGAGCGCGACGGCGGCCTGGTCCAGCGGGAACCGGGCACCGATATAGGGACGCACCCGGCCCTCGTCGAACATCTGCTGCAGCTCGGCGGTGTCGCGCAGTGCCTCGTCGGGATGGTCGGTGAAGAAGGTGCGGATCTCCATGCCGCGCAGCGTGATTCCCTTGAGCAGCACCAGGTTCAGTGGGATGGACGGGACCTCGCCGGCGGCGTAGCCGAGCGTGACGAAGGTGCCGCCCCGGCCCAGGGCCCGCAGGGCCGGTTCGGAATACGGGCCGCCCACCGGGTCCAGGACCACCCGGGCACCCGCACCGCCGGTGATCTCCTTGATCCGGTCGCGCAGGTTCTCGGTCGCATAGTCGACGCCGGCCAGCGCACCGCGCTGCGCGCAGACGGCCAGCTTGTCGGGGCTCGACGCCGCGGCGATCACCTTGGCGCCCATGGCGACCGCGATGTCGACGGCGGCCAACCCGACTCCACCGGCCGCGCCCAGCACCACCACCCAGTCCTCGGGACGGATCGGCGCCACCGTGCGCAGGGTGTAGTACGCCGTCCGGTAGGTGACGCCGAACGCCGCGGCATCGGCGAAGTCCACTCCGGGCGCCATCGGCACCAGGGTGCTCGCCGGGACCGCGATCTGTTCGGCGAAGGCACCCACCATCACCGAGCCGGCGACCCGTGCCCCGACCGGCAGATCGACGCCGTCGCCGACGGCGGTGACCTCCCCGGCGAACTCGCTGCCCGGCGCGAACGGTGGCGGCACCTTCACCTGATATCCGCCCGACATGAACAGCACGTCGGGAAAGTTCACCGCGGCCGCGCGGACGCGAACCACCGCTTCGCCGGGACCCGCTGTGGGGTCGGGCAATTCGGTGAGTTCGAGTAACTCGGGCGGCCCGTATTCGCGACACAGCATTGCTCTCACTCGAGATCTCCGTTCAGTTCGGGAGCAACGGTCCGACCGGTGTGGTCGTGGTTGCGTGCACCAACAGCTCGGCCAGTTCACGTGGCCGGCTCAGGAAGGGTGAGTGCGAGGAGTCGATGCTCAACTGCTGCACCCCGAGGCGCCGCGCCACGGTGTCGGCCAGCCAGCGCGGCATCGACCGGTCCTGCTCGCACACGATGAAACTGCGGGGCAGATCGGCCGCCCAGAACTGCGGGACCGACACCGGCGTCACCGTGGTGTCGCCGAAGCGTTCGGGTCCCAGCCGGTCGAATGCCCAACGCGCCGTGGCCTCGTCACAGTCGTGGTAGAAGTACTTCCGGGCGCCTTCGAAGTCGGCGAACGTCATCGCACCGTCGTCGTCGAAATGCAGATAGCCCAGCATCTCTCCGGTGTCCGCGTCGAACTCGCCGTCCTCGCTGTCGCGCATCGCCATCGCCTCGGGGTACGTGCGCCCTTCCCGGGGCAGCGCCGCGGCCAGATACACGATGTGGCCGACCTTGTCGGGCGCCGCGTCGGCGGCCAGTGTGGCATCGAACCCGCCGCCGGAATGCCCCACCAGCACATCGCCGGGTTGCAGCACGTCCAGGATCGCCTGACGCCGGTTGCCCAGCGTGGACTCCTCGTTCAGCCGGGTACCGTGGCCGGGGAGGTCGACGGCAACCGCGCCGTGGCCCAACGTCACCAGTTCGCCGATGGTGCGCTCCCAGCACCACGCGGCATGGAAACCGCCGTGTACGAAGACGAACCTCATGCTGGAATCTCCTTGCCGGACAGGCCGTTCAGGCAGAAGCGCACCAGGTGCGCGCGATCCGCCGGGTCGGGTTGGCGGTGGGAACCGACGTAGCGTCGCATGGTGGCGATGGTGAGTTCGAAGATGGCCTCGGCGTCGCGCTGAGGGTCGGCACTGCCCGCCTCGGTCACGGGCGCGACCAAGAGGTCGCGGAGGGGGGCCATGATGTCCTCGATCGGATCGGTCCGGGTCATCTGCTGCACCACCGCCCGGCTCATGCTGATCAGATGTGGATCGGACACCTGCGCCAGCGCGCCCTCGATCCAGGACGCGATCTTGGCCTGTGGCCCTGCAGCTTTCGCCATCTGATGTTCCAGATAGGACGTGACGATGCCGATGCCGCGCTCCATGACGGCCAGCAGCAGGTCGTCCTTGCCGGCGAAGTACCGGTAGAACGCCTTCTTCGACGACCCGGCCTCGGCGACGATGTCGTCGACGCGGGGCGGCTCGGGTGCCAGGCGTTGCATCACCCGCACCGCCGCGGCCAGGATGCGTTCGACCTCTTCGCTGGCCTCGCGGTGGCGCTCGTCGAGCGCGCGGTCGACGGCTGCCGTGGCCCGGGTGCTCGTCACCGGGGGAGTGCCGGGATCCGGTCGATGCGGTCGCCGTACTTGGCCTTCGCGGCGGCGATCCGGACATCGGCGAATTCGCTCGGCCATTCCGGATCCTGGGCCTGGTAGTCCTTGAGGAACATCCGGGCCAGGTTGACCTTGTGGGCCTCGGTGGGTCCGTCGGCCAATCCCAGCGCGACACCGCCGAGCAGCACGTTGATCAACGGCATCTGCTCGGTCATCCCCAGCGCGCCGTGCACCTGAATGGCCCGCAGGCCGATCGACTTGAGCACCGACGAGGCCAGGATCTTGCACACGCCGATCTCCTTGCGCGCGGCGTGTTCGCCGGCGGTGTCGATCAACCACGCGGCGTGCAGGACGGTCAGCCGGAACTGCAGCAGTTCGGCGTACGAGTCCGCAATGAACTCCTGCACCAGTTGCTTGTCGGCGAGCAAGCTGCCTTGGGTGAACCTGCTCTTCGCCCGGTGGGCCATCATGTCCAGGGCACGCTGTGCCACGCCGAGCGAACGCATCGCGTGATGGATCCGGCCGCCGGCCAGCCGGGCCTGCAGGATCTCGAAGCCGCGGCCGGGTTCGCCGAGCATGGCTGAGGCAGGCACTCGCACGTTGTCGTAGTGGATCAGCGAATGCCCGGCCTCGTGCGGCAGCGAGCCGACGAGGTGGTGGGTGGCCTCGACGTTCAGTCCCCGCGTGCCGGCCGGGATGAGGAACGTCGACGCGCCCCGGTGCACCGGCACGTCGGGATCGGTGATCGCGACGACGATGAAGAACGAGGCCACCGATGCATTCGAGGAAAAATACTTGCGGCCACTGATAACCCAGTTATCGCCGTCGGGAACCGCGCGAGTGGTGAACACCCGGGGATCCGAACCGCCCTGCGGTTCGGTCATCGAGAAGCAGGAGAAGATCTCACCCGACAGCAGCCCGTCCAGGTAGTCCGCCTTCTGCTCGGCGGTGCCGAAGCGGGCCAGTATCTCGGCGTTGCCGGTGTCGGGCGCCTGGGTGCCGAACACGATGGGCGCCCAGCTGCTGCGACCCAGGATCTCGTTGATCAGGGTGAGCTTGACGGCACCGAATCCCTGACCGCCCAGGTCCGGCCCGAGGTGTGGGGCCCAGAGCCCCTGATCGCGGACCTGTTGTTTGAGCGGGTCGACGATGGCGCGGCGTTCGTCGTCCAGTGGCAGGAACTCGCACCCGGGGAAGAGCACCTCGAGCGGTTCGACCTCCTCGCGCACGAACTCCCGGATCCAGTCCAGCTTCTTCTCGAATTCCGGTTCGACCGAGAAGTCCATCTCAGTGCTCCTTCTTGTTCGCGGGGGAATGTGGGGATCAGGGGATGCCGCCGTCGGCCCGCAGGATCGAACCGGTGGTGTAGCTGGAGGCATCCGACATCAGGAACAGCGCGGCGCCGACGATCTCGTCGGGATTCCCGGCCCGCTGTAATGCGAAGTGCCCGAACGGGTTCTGCGTACCCTCGAAACTCCACGCCTTGCTGATGTCGGTGAGGAAGGGTCCGGGCATCAGCGTGTTGACGCGCACCGTCGGGCCGAAGGCCATCGCCAGGCCCTCTGTCATCGCGTTGAGCCCGGCCTTGGACGCGGCGTAGGGGATGAACGACGGGTGTGGCCGCAGCGACCCATGCGTGCTGACGTTGATGATGACCCCGCCGCCGGCGGCCACCATGCGTTCGCCGACCAGTGCCGAGAGCCGGAAGGGGCCCTTGAGATTCAGGCTGACCACCGCGTCGAACAGCTTCTCGGTCACGTCGGTCTGCTTGTCGTAGACCGGCGACATGCCCGCATTGTTGACCAGCACGTCGAGTCGGCCGAAGCGTTCGTGGACGGCGTCGACCAGGCCGTCGAGTTCGTCCCAGTGCCCGACGTGCACCGCGTACGGCATTGCGGTGCGGCCGGTCTCGGCTTCGATCGCAGCGGCGGTGTCCTGACAGCTGTCGAACTTTCGGCTGGCGATCACCACGTCGGCCCCGCAGCGGGCGGCCGCGAACGCCATCTCGCGTCCGAGCCCCCGGCTGCCGCCGGTGATGAGAACCACGCGGTCGGTCAAGTCGAAAAGCGGTGCAGGATAGGTCATTTCAAGCCGCCTTCCGGCTGAGTGAGGCGGCCGTGGTCATCAGCTTCAGGACCATCGGGCCCATCGCCGCAGCCACCTCGGGAGCCACCTTGCTGTTCGGTGCCAACGAGGCCGCGTAGGTCTTCTCCAGCATGATGCCGAGCTTCCAGTTGGCCAGCACCAGGTAGTAGTCGATGTTCTCCGTCGACAACCCGCTGACCTCCTCGTAGCGCGCGAGCAGTTCACTGCGCCGCGGCATGCCGGTCATGTCGAGGTAGAAGCCGTCGGGGCTGGGTTCCTCTCCGTCGTAACCCAATAGGCACCAGCCGACATCCAGCAGCGGATCGCCGATGGTGGTCATCTCCCAGTCGACGATGGCAGCCAGCCGGGCCGGTGCGCCGGGGGCGTACATCACGTTGGCGAACTGGTAGTCGCCGTGCATGATGCCGGGCGTGAAGTGGGCCGGGCGATTTCGGCGCAACCAGTCGGCCGCCACGTCCAGCCCGGGCAATTCGCGCACCTGGTAGGCCGACAGGAAGCTGAGCCAGCGGTCGACCTGGCGCTCGTGGAATCCGTCGGGTCGGCCGAAGCCCTCGAGGCCGTGCGCACGCCAGTCCACCCGGCCGAGCTTGGCAGCGCCCTCGATCAACTCGAAGGCCAGCCCCCGCCGGGCGGTCAGATCGGTGTCGAACGGGGCCTGCCAGCCGCCGTTCATCGGACTCCACCCGTCGATCTCGGCCATCACGTAGAAGGGCTTGCCCAACACGTCGCCGGTGTCGTCGGCGGCAATCAGCTCGGCATGCGGGACGTCGGTGCCCGCAAGTCCGCGGACCAGGCGGATCTCGCGCAGCAGGCCGTCGAGGCGAGCGGCGTCGGCGCGCGGGCCCGGCATGCGCAGGACCATCCGCTGGTCGCCGCGATGTACGAGGTAGAGCGTGTTCTGGGAGCCCCCGGTCAGTAATTCCAGGCGCGGCTCTTCACCCTGGCCGGGGGCGCTCTTCGTATCGAGCCAACGGCCGAGGACGTCGGTGTCGGGGACCGTTCCAGTGTCTGCGGGCATCGGCTGCACTCCTTGCTCTCGAAATGGAGAATAGCAGTCTCCAGGTAGAAACCAAGAGTTTCGCAGCGCGCGGCCAGTGCTCGCCGGACAGTTGAGCCCACGGGCCGCCATGCTTGCCTGCGGTGGTGCAGATACAGCACGTTGATTTGCTCGGAGCACTAGATCCCGAGAACGCATTCTTGGAAAAAGAGAATTTCATTTCCGCAGTAAAAGTAGCCAGCGAGCGGCAAATTTGATGTCTCTATCTGTATGTTTCCAGTATCAGCTGATAACGTCATTACCAATGACGAGGCACCGCGCTGTCCCGCGGGAGGACGCATCTGCGCCCGGGCTTCGAAGTTGCCGCGGTAACGCGCGGGCCGGAACGGAAGGTCGATGATGTCCACTGAGTCCAGTACTGCCACGCTCTACCCGCCCGGCGGATTGGGTGCACCCAAGGATCGCCGCGGTCATGCCTCCGGAGACTTCGGGCTGCCGCCCGGCACCGTCGTCTTCTCCGCGGACAACCACATCTCGGTGGCCGAAGACATCTTCTACGAACGCTTCCCCGATGACCTCAAGGGCGCCGCGCCGCGCATCTGGTACGAGGACGGCGCCTACATGGTCGGCATGAAGGGCAAGTCCTGGGTCGCCGGGGACTTCGGCCGCGTGCTCATGCAGTACGACGATCTCGCCGGAGCCGCGTCGAACAACATCGAGGCCCGGGTCCGTGAACTCAAGGAGGACGGCATCGAGAAGGAACTCGCCTTCCCGAACGCGGTCCTGGCGCTGTTCCACTACCCCGACAAGGCGATTCGCGAGCGGGTGT